>SDBV01000709.1_pt1 | contig 48207 bp, 11 predicted proteins | sample 2277081 | NCBI WGS metagenome assembly SDBV01 (sample SAMN10402039, study PRJNA504765) | marine sediment metagenome | isolation source: marine sediment core GS10_PC15, 223 cmbsf | place: Arctic Ocean: Southern Knipovich Ridge | collected 2010
AACGACATTTCGAATTCGCCATCCTTGGCTCCTCCGTTGTGCGGCTTGTTTGACAACCGCAGCATGACGGAAGAGCCTTTTTTAGTGGATACCAATTATCGCGGTTTTCTCAGAAAGTGCAGGCTTTAGCATATCGCATCTTTATTCGTGCATTTGTTTTTCGGTCTTTCGAAAATCGTCGGGCTCATCAGCTAATCGCTCAACCTGCGTCACGGCCAGGATTACGGCCGGGCGTGGTACTCGATGCTCTCCTACATCCAAACTCGACGGGCGGTCCAGAAAACGAACCCGACAAGCAACACGCGTCGAAGCAAACTCGACCGGCTGATCCCGTCCGACTATCCGATCGAGTCGTTCGCCGAACTGCGTGCGTTGGTCGTCGAAGTCAACGACTCGGACAGCGAATTGGGCAAAGCAAGGCACTTGGCCTACCTGCTCGAATGCCTTGCCGAGTTCGACCAGTTGAATCTCGCACCCGGCGCGGGCGTGAAACAGTCCGCGATCGACAACGCGATCCACATGCCACCGCGTGATTCGCAATTGCGAAGTCGTCTACTTCTACCTCGAATCGGGCGTCGACCTGTCGTCCGTTGCCGAACTGGCGCGGCTGGCCGTCTACAGCCTCTTCGTCGCAGCCAAGGACTACCTTCAACGCGAAGGCATTCGCCCGAGGATCTACACGGTGTGGGACGAGGCCCAAGTGCTGATCACCCAGAACATCGAGCCGCTGCTGATACAAGCCCGCTCGGCCGGCATGGGTTGCATTCTCTCGCATCAGCACTTGAACCAGTTGAACCCGCCCGGCGGCGTCGATCTGCGGGAGACGGTACTCGGCAACACGGCGGTCAAGCAGGTGTTCGCGGCGAACGAGCCCTGGCTTATGGAGTACATCCAGAAGACCTCCGGACTCGCGACACCATCTTCAGGTGAAAGAACATGTCGGTCCCCGGATCACGGTCCAGGATATCCTCGACGTGAGCCGCGACCCCAACGTCAACTACATTTGGATCACCCGCAATGAAGGCTTGAGCCGATTTCGTGGTTGGTTTGCGATGATTACCGGCTTTCCCATGACCAAGGAGAACTACTTGGCCCTGCAACAGACGCCCTGGCCGGACAATAGCGAAGCAACGATCACGACCAGGCCGTTTTGGCCGGCGGAAGATGAAAAGACGATCACCGTCGAGTCGCATCCGGAACTAACACATCCCGCGTCGGGATTCTCCGACGAACAGGCGAGCGAGATGCTCAAGAAACTGGCTCTTCCGGAGAATCCGTGGGTAAGTTGGGAGCGTGTTGGTGATTGGAGGTGAGGTTTTCTGAGGTCGGGGAGAGGACAAAAAGAATGGTTCATCTCCCATTTCGGGGGAAGTACGGGTTCCTCTTCTCTGTCCGGCGTGAATAGAGAAGAGGAACCCGTACTTGGTTTCTCACCGTCGAACAACTTACCGCTTCGATCGACGCAAGGTGTGTCTCAATAAGAGCTTACGACTCCATGCCTGAAATCAAACCACGAATTCTACGGAAGAGCCGAAATGTATGGCCGTCAAACGCCGCCCAACGAGAATTGGACGGTATACGGCAATCAAGTGCAGTGAAACACTCCCGTGACACAGGAGCCCATTCATGGATCTCATGACCGTAAAGGAAGTCGCCCGCCGCCTTCGCTTCAGTGCGTCCCTTGTCTACCAATTGGTCGACTCCGGCAAACTCGGTTGCCACCGCATCGGCAATGGACGCGGAGCGATCCGAATTCGACCGGAGGATGTGGACGAATATTTGAAGCAATGTCGTCACGACCGCATGAAGTCGCCGTTGTGCCCAACGGGATCCCAGCCCACGAGCACAAAGCCACCACAATCGGCCGCGCCCAATACGACTGGCCCCTAATTCGCCTGGGCCACCGATCTTGCGTACAGCACCATCATCTTCAACCCACGCCCAACAATGTTGCCTCGCGAAAACAGCAGTCCCCAAGCCGCCGGACGAACCATGCCTGACTCTCGAACAAGATGGTATCACGTGTGTCCGTTCTGCAACGCCAAATGGTTCGACGTTCGGAAGCACGCGAGTTGCCCACGGTGCGGCACGGAGGTTGTGTCCACCGAAAAGCGCACGCCACCGTGGTGCCGCTGATCGGTTTACGCCAGCCGTCCACCCAGAGCCACTGCCTAGTTGACGACAATCATGCACACTGAAGCCCACGATCAACGAAACAGGAAACGCCTAACCACGGGCAACGATTCGTCAATCACCCCAGACCACTTGCCGAGCTTTGTGATCTTGTCAGAGATGTGCTACGGTCGTCCCGACACGTCCTACGGCGACGTCTCTTGTCACACGGCACTTTCTCTCATCAGTGCATGGGTAGACGCGACCACCATCGACTTCAAGCCGCAACAAGTAGTTTTGGCTCGAAGCCGGGCCTGCAATCCAACGCGACAACTGCGCTTGAGCAGTTTCTTTCGACGCTCTTTCTGCCCGACGAATTGATTGAACTCCGGTTCATCGAAAGCTGGACGTCGCACGGGAAGAAGCGCAGCCGCGTTGCACGGACGGCGGAGTGGTTGCGGCCAGGAGAGTTCGTCGCACGGCACCGTGACGTCATTGATTTTGCCAAGCAAGAACGGGCCAACGTCTACTTTGGCGTCTCTCCGCGTCCAAAGCGGGGCGATTCGCGGGATGACCAGATCCAGACCGTTCGCTGTCTCTGGTGCGATATGGACAACGTGACTGCCGATGAGGCCGCCGTTCTACCGAAGCTTCGGCGGCGATCATGTGCAGAACCTCTCCAGAATTCTGCGTCCGCCGGGAACGTTCAACTACAAGGACGTGCGAAACGGTCGACCACCCCAGCAGTGTACGCTTCTCACATGCCAACCGGAAGTTCGTTATCCCGTGGCCGCTTTCTCTCGCTGGATCGAGCAGAAGCGGCGGAGGATGCGGTCTACCTCGCCCCAGTCTGCAATCCAGGTCTCGGCCGAAGACTTCCTGGCCAGGAATGTCGAAGCGGCGGCCCTTGTTCACCAACTCGACAAGCCCACGCGGGACCGAAGCCGTCGCGATTTCGCGATCGTATGTGACCTGCTTCGGCTCGGGCTCACCGCGGATGAAATCTGGCCACTCGTCGCCGGCAGCAGCAAGTTCGACTCGAACGGCCGACCATATTTCGACGTCACGATTGCCAATGCGGAAAGGAGGGTCCTTCTCGACCCACCCGCTACGGGTTGACTGGAAGCATTCACCTGACCGACTTGGCATCGTCCGGAGGCTGAATGGTTATTCGCACGCCATCGGCCTTCACATCATAGCCCCACTACCACAGAAGATCGCCGGCCAGAGATAGAATCGACGAAAGCGCGTTGAGCCCTTTCCATCACGAGGTGACACGATGATGACTGTAAAAGAAGTCGCTGAGCACCTCGGTGTGAGCAGGGGGCTTGTGTGCAAGTTGGTCAGCGACGGCGAACTGGATTCCTACCGCGTTGGAGCTACCATCCGCATCACGCCGGAACAGGTGCGTGAGTACCTTCAACGGCCTCGCAAGGACGCCTCAGAGGTTGTGAAGAAATCAAATTGGCAGGATCGACTTCTGCATGCCGAAAAGCGTCGGGGAAATGGGAAAGGGGGGAAAGGGAAATCGAGAAGATCGGAATTGCTATCCATTGATTTTCGACAACCATCGCGTGAGTGTCTGGAACCTCCGCTTTTCACGGGACTCGCGCAAGACTCAAGAGGTTACTTCATCGCTTTGCCCGCACGATCATTGTCGCCATTGAACAATCCTCCTTTCTTTCCCTGCCAGTTTTTCCTTTTTCCCGCTTTCCCATTTTTCCTGCCAATGGCTTCCCTTTCGGGTTGATTTTGATTCATTCACAACCTCTCACCCGTTGCAGCGGGTGAGGTCTTTTCTCTGCAATTTCCTCTGCAATGCTACGAGGAAATCGTCGTAAGTCAAGTCGGGGCGACTGGATTCGAACCAGCGACCTCTGCGTCCCGAACACAGCGCGAGAATCACGCCGAGAAGCTTAGAAAGTCCTTACGCCACCTATGGTAAGGTCCGTTTTGAACGTGTCAACCACCCTTTGCAATCCGGTGCATTCTGAAGCAATCTGACGCAGTACAAGGGTCTTAATCCAGTACAGGCAGTACACGGTCCTCAGGACGCTGAAGAGCGCGCGGCGGACGCAGTTCTTGGTCACGGACGCATCCCGGATCATGCTCGAGAATCTTCCGTCATGCAATGGCGTCGATTTCCAGCCGCGAGATGCCGGGCGATCCCCCTAAGTAGCAAGGCCGCTTCATCGCGGATGTCTCGGGGGCCGCTCGATGCCAAGCTTTCTCATGCCATGGCGCAAGGTGCTCGGTTTTAGGCCCAAGCGATCTGCGGCGTTGTTGGTGCCCTTGATCTTCCAGTCGCAGTCTTCAAGAACACCGACTATGTGAGTCCGGTCGATGTCTTCGAGACTAGACGACGCTGCATTCGGCTGACGACTACCGCCACCTTGACCATTTGCCGGTCTTCGAGGTGTACCGACGCCAAAAACGCGTCATACGTCGCTCCGAACTCCTGGAGCTGGAGGCCGCTTGAGAGGCGAATCTTACTCTGGCAAACCCGGATGCGGGCCATAAGCCAGCGAACCCCCTCCCCAGAGGGGCATTTTCGACCCGATTCCCAAAAATCCTGGTTTTCTTGCGGGGGGGGGGGCGACTGATTTGCTTGACTTTAATCGCCCGGGCACTCAAGTTGGGGGCGCACCCTTTGGTCTGATCGCCGGTGTGCGCCGGGCCTTGAACGGATACCCGTGAGGAAGTAGTCGTCAATACGCTGAAATACAGATTACGGGAGAAACGCCATGTCTTGGGTCAACCGCCAGAGAAGCACTAGTCAGCGCCAAAGCCGGTCGAGAGCACAACAAAAACCGCGGTCGTTGCAGCTCGAACCGCTGGAGACTCGCCTCTTGCTCGACGCTGCCCCGTTATACTCTGCAGCAACGGCTGACAAGGCTGTCGACCTGACTGTACCAGTCAACGAGGTGGCCAGTGTCGACACGCTCGACTTGATCGATACCGACCTCGGTCAGGCGCCAGCCTCGACGGCGCCTAGCGACGTCTCCGGCACGGCCATTGCCTTCGTCGATGCCGGCGTGCAAGATTATCAGCCGCTGATTGATTCTCTGAACTCGATGCCTGGTGCCGGCGATGGAATTAGCGTGGTACTTCTGGATGCTGATCGCGATGGCGTGGCACAGATCACCAGCGTCCTGGACGGTTACAGCGGTCTGTCGGCGGTCCACGTTCTCTCCCACGGTTCGGCCGGGTCGCTGCAGCTTGGCAACGCCCGGCTGAGCAACGGCAACCTGTCGAATTATGGAGACGCCCTGGGCCGATGGGCCGACGCCCTTGTCGAGGGCGGCGACATCCTGCTGTACGGCTGCGACGTCGCCTCGGGTGACTGGGGCATCGAGTTCGTCGACAACTTCAGCGCCTACACCGGCGCCGACGTGGCCGCGTCCACGGACGCCACGGGCAATGCGCAGCTCGGCGGCGACTGGGATCTGGAATACACCACCGGCCTCGTCGATACGTCGCAGGTGATCCGAGCGGAGCAGTCCCAGGCCCTGCTGGGCACGGTGACTGTCGCGCTCTCCGGCAAGGATGTTACCTTTACCGGGACGTCCACCGCCGACGCTTTATATCTGCGCGTTGATGATACGACCGGGAAATTGGAACACAGCGCCGACGGCAGCACGTGGAGTGCCGACTTGGATTCGGCCGCCAGTGGTGTTCAGACGCTGGTCCTTGACCATGACACGTCGATCACGGTTAACCTGGCCGAGCAAAACGACAGCCTCTTCATCGACGAGAGCTTGAGCGACGCATTGACCGAGGCGACGAACAATGATCCGCAAAACCCATTGCAGGCATCCTTGACGTTCGCGGCGGGTGACGGCGGGGATACGCTCACGGGGCCGGAACTCGATAGTAGCTGGGAGATCACCGACGCCAACGACGGAGTACTGAACTCCAACATCACGTTCACCGACGTCGAAAATCTCACCGGCGGCGCCTTTCAAGATGCGTTCATCTTCAAATATGACGCGACGGGGCCGACCACCGGTTCGATCGCTGGGAGTATCGACGCCGGCGACGGTGCCGATGAACTGGACTATTCCGAATACGTCGCTGCTGTCACGGTCAGCATCGCGTCCAGTACGGCTACCGGGACGGGCGGCATCTCGAACATCGAGCATGTCGTCGGCGGTACTCATACCGGCGACACGTTGATTGGACCGAGCGTCGACGCGACGTGGTCTTTGACCGGTGACGACGAAGGTTTCATTTCGACCACCGGGGCCGAAGTCAAAGACCACAAGTTCGAAGGTTTTGAAAATCTCACCGGTGCCGACAGCAACCAGGACGGATGGGTCTTTGAGTTCGAAGGCACCTTGAGTGGCACCATCACCGGCGGTGCCGGCGGCAAGGACGGGCTGATCGTGCAGCAGGGCGACGATCTGCCGTATACCATCATCAACCCCGATACGACGACCGGTCCTCATGCTCCTCATGCGCTGAGCCTTTACTCCAAGACGATCAATTACGACGGGCTCGAAAGCGTTGTCTCCGGCACGGCTGACGATCGAACGATCCTTGGTAGCGCCTACGGCGACAAACTCGTATTGGAGTCGGTCGACGCCAGCAACCTGCGCATTCGGTCAACTTCGCAGCCGTTTTATGACGACTCGCTGGAGACGCCCGCCTTTGTCTCGTCGTTCTCCTTTGCCAATCCGACGACATCGCTCACGGTCGATTTAGGAGGCGGTGATGACAGGCTCGATCTGGGCTCAATCAACGCGGCGTTCATCACGGCGGTACAGGGAGGAGTCACCGTCCAATACCTGGGCGGCATCGACGAGAACACGCTTGCCGGGCAAGACATCGCAAACCACTGGGACGTCATCGGAATCGATGCGGGCATTCTCAATCCCGCAGGACTTAAGATTAGCTTCTCTGACGTCCAGCTCCTCGAGGGCGGCAGCAGTACGGACGAGTTCGATTTCGCCGACGGCGCGAAAGTATCTCTACTTGTCGATGGCGGTGCGGGATCCGACACCGTCGACTACTCCGACTACACCACCGGGCTCGAGGTCACGATCGGATTTGAGAACAGGAACATCGAGACCTTCAAGGGCAGCAGCGTGGGCGGAGACACCCTCGTCGGCACCGGCGGCGTGAGCACGTGGTCTATCACTGCCAGTAACGCGGGCACGCTCGTGGCGACGACCACGGCGACCGAGGTACTTGACGCCACCACGACGGTCGATGCTGCCTCGGATACCATCACTTTCGCAGCACTGCACGTATTCGTCGACGGCGACGTCGTGACCTACGAAAAAGGCTTGGGAGCCGACACGAGCGGCCTGACCGACACCAGCAACTATCACGTTCTGACGCTCGATGGTTGGAAACTCAAGCTACTGTCGGCGGCGCCCTCGGTGGCCGATTTGAACGTGGCTGATTGGTCGGCGGGGACGCGAAGTCTGAGCCGCACCTCGCCGAGCGCACTCAGCGTTTCGTTCAGCGGGACCGAAACGACTGATGGCTATGAAAACGTCATCACGTTTGACGCTGCGCACGGATTCAGTGACAACGATCAGGTGACCTACGGTTTTACAAGTGTCGGCGGTTCGGTCGACGACAGCGGACTGACCCATGACTTGACCTACCATGTGTTGGTCGTCGATGCTACGACGGTCAAGTTGCTTACCGCGCCGGTTTCTCTGACCACTGTCAATCTGACCGGCACGACGCCGTGGGCAACCGACAACAGTACGTTGAGCTATACAACGACGACGACCGACATCGCTTTCAGTCAATTCGAAAACCTCAAAGCCGGCGACAACGATGATCGGTTTGTCTTTAGCGAAAACATCGGCGTCACGGGAACCATCGATGGCGGTTTCGGCTCTAATACGCTGGACTATTCGGCCTATACGGCGGACAACGAGGTCACGGTCAACCTCGGGGCAACCGGAAACGCCACGACCGGAGCGCCCGGCGGCATTACCGCGATTCATTCCGTCATCGGCGGCCTGTCAACCGACGATGAGTTGCTGGGTCCCGATTTCGATGTGGTCTGGGACGTCACCGGCACGAATTCCGGAACGATCGGATTCTTCACGTTTGCTGACTTTGAAAACCTGACCGGCGCAGCAAACAACGAAGACGGGTTTATCCTGCGTGGCACCGGTAGTCTCAGTGGCACCTTCACCGGCGGTACCGCGGGACAGGATAATCTGGCCATTGAGGATCCGGCCAGCGCCGGTACGTTGGCTCTGATCACTCCCGATGGCACTGGCGCAGGCACGATCGCCGCGGACAAGGTCTACGCGGGCGTCGGCAGCGTCACGTTTGCCGGCATGGAAAAACCGTTCGTCGTCGACACGTCGGTCGCGGGCACGGCTACGATCCGTGGTAGCGCGCTTGACGATACGTTCACGCTCTCGCAGTCCGCCGGCATCATAATCCTCACCAACACTGATACGAGCCGAACCTATTGGGATTTCAGCACCACCAGTTTCACGGGCAATTCAATCTCGACGCCGACCCCCAGCGGCGCAATTCACATTGCGACCGCGGGAAGCGACACACTCTCAATCGGCGCAATGAACACCGATGGCGCCGACTTCACCCTCTACGGTACGACGACCTTTACCGGCGATGTGTACACCCAAGGCGGCGATCTTACGGCCGACGAAGACAAGAGCACGATTACCGTGAACTCCGGCGTCATCTTGTCGACGCGACAAACCGTTGGCGGTGCGAAGGATGCCGCATCGACCGGCGATTCCGGCGACATTACGTTTCGAGCGGATGACATCACGATTGGCGCCAATGCCGAATTGCTGTCTTACGACGATCGCGCAGCCGTCGTGGACCCCGCCGGCGTTCCCCGCGACATCGATAGGATCGATTTTAAGTCGGGCAATGTCATCGTGAACGCGGCTTGGGTGCCCGGAAACGTATACCGAGCTAGGCCCACGCGCGCCAAAGGTTCCGCCTCGGGCATGAAGATCGACATATTCGTCGACGCCGATGGTAATCAGAAGGTGCTGTTGAACACCCCCGGCTCCGGCTATGTGGACAACCAACCGATTACCGTGAGAGCCAACGATCTCGGTTTGCTTGTCGAACTCAATCCGGTTGTACTCACATTCAAGGTTAATGGATTGCTCGACAGAGGCGGGGATATTTCGCTTTTGGCGATCAACCACGAATTTCGCATCATCGGCAGTACCAGCGCGAAGATCGATATCCAGGGCGCCGATCTGCACGGGCGCAACGTGGTCATTCGTGCCGACGCCGATACCGATGTCATAGGCGAGAAGAACTTCACTAAGAGCCCGTCGCCGATCCTCGTGATCCTCGACACCGCGATATCTTTTTTTCAAGGAATCTTGGCGGGATTGGCGACTCTGCGCCCGTTCGTCGGCGTGGTCGTCGTCGAGGCGGATGCCGAAGTGAAAATCGGCGCCGGATCCACGATCACCGCCGATGCCGACGTCAAAGCAAGCGCGCGGGCCGACGCCGTATCTGTCCAGGTTATCATTGGCACGGGCATTGCCTTTGGTTATTCGAGATTGGATTCGGATGTCAAGGTGACCGTCGAGGACGGGGCGTCGATCGTCGCGGGCAACAACGTGCAATTGATCTCTTACATCGACCACGTAGCGACGGTCGCAGCTTCCTCCGGCGCGCTCATCAAGAAGATCCCGTTCCAGGTCGCGGTGGCCATTTCGGAAGCTTATTCGCACGCCGCGACGACCGTCACCAGCGGCGCCTCGATCACCGCGACTGCTGGCGACGTCGACGTGATTTCCAGCAATACGAACACGCTGAACGTGATCGCGGGGGCCAGTGGCGGGAGCACGCCGGTCGTTGTCGGCGTCGGCGTTTCGTTGTCCGACTCGACGTCGGATGCGACCGTCGACGGCACCGTGAACGCCGGTGGTGATGTTTCCGTCATTGCTCAGGCAAACGTCAAAGGAAACCGATTGGATGCTTCGGCCCTCATCGGAGAGTTTATTGGGCAGGATTTCAAAGACGGGGGCGCCCAGTTCGGGAACGTAGGTAAGAACCCAAAGGGCACCACCTCGGGACTCGTTACATGGCTCTCGAAGAGATATATCGGCAAGGGACTCGAGAAGATTAGGTTGACCGGCGTCAGCGAGTCCCAAGGTAAGCAATTCGAAAAGCTTGGCGTCTCGATCGCCGCCGGTGTCGGTATCCACGACACCGGTGCCACCGCCACAATCGGCGCCGGCGCCGACGTCGATGCCGGGGGCGGCGTCGCTGTGCTGGCCGACGTCATCGGGCGTATGGAGATCGTTGCCGCGACTTTGGTCAATGGGGCCAAGAATGCCGAGAAGACGACGATCAAGAAGGAAAACTCCGGTGCCGTGAGTGTTACCGTCGGCGATTTCAGCCACAACGCGTCGGCGACGATCGGCGCCGGGGCGTCCGTCGATGCTGCCATGCCGATTGTGGTGGCCTCCGACGTATTCCTGCCATACGATTTTCCGCTAGAGAGCTTCACCGGCGTCCGAGATCTGATCGGTCGAGTCGGAAGGCTTTTCGGCACCTCCAATTTTCGCCTGACGAACAGTTGGGCGGCCTCATCCGCCGTGGGTGCAAAAAAGGGGATCGCCGGGTCGGCCAACATCTATACAGTGAGCAATGAATCGACCGCGCGGATCGACCCGGGCGCGCTAATCAATCAGAGCGTTGACCCCGATCCTAACGTGACGGTGGACGCCGACGATCGTAACGTGACGGTGGACGCCGAAATCGAAATGCAGAGCGTGCATGCGGTCGGGAACTTTTTTATTCCGCCCGGGTTTACCAACGGAAACGAAGGCTCCGGCGGCGGCGGATCGTTCGGCGGCTACTTTATTGACAATACGGCCAAGGCAATTATCGGTTCGGGCGCGACGATCGGCGCTGATAATCTCAAGGTCGACGCGGATATCAAAGGCACCAATATCATCGCTGGCATTTCCGCCGGTAAGGCCGCCGAGTTTTCGGTCCAGGGCGTCGTGACTTTGGTCGAGATGGACAACCATACCCTGGCGCAAATCGACGACGGCGCCATCATCGTTACGACCGGAACCGTCGATGTCACCGCCGACGACTATCTGTTCATTCTGAACATCGCCGGCGGCGTAGCGATCGGGGGTAGCGTCGGTTTCGGCATCACGGGTGCGATTAACCTGATCGATCGCAAGACCGAAGCGTTGATTGGCAACCAGAAAGTTAATCTCGGCAATGGAGTCTTTGCGCCCAACACCGGAGTGAACAACGCCACCAACACGATCGATCTCGGTTACGCCCATGGCTACAACACGGGCGATCAAGTCGTCTACAGTGACGGCGCCGATATTGTGATCGACGGCTTGCGCGATGGCGAAACGTATTTCGTCCGTGTGATCGATTCCACGACCGTGAAGTTGGCTCGGACCGCGGCGGAAGCCAACCAAACCGCCGCCACGACGTTCGGTGCGTCGGACTTCGTCGATGGTTCCAACCAAAACCAGATTGAACTTGGTTATACCCACGGCTTCGAGGACGGCGACGCGGTCGTCTATGACAACGGCGGCGGCAGCGACTTGGGCGGACTGGTCCACGGCACGACCTACTACGTGGTCGAAGTGGATGACAATCCCACCAAACTTCAGCTCGCGGCGACGATTCCCGATGCGACCGATGCCTTACCCACCGTGATCGATCTCGACACGACGACGTTCCCGGGTTCCGGTAGCGGCCACAGTTTGCGCGGGGCCATCGACCACGGCTTGGCCGGTGGGGTGAACTATACACTCGGTCGAACCTTCACTCCTGCGACCGCCGTCATCGACGGATATGACCTGATCGACGTCGGCTACGAACACGGCTTTAAGAACGGACAGGCGGTCATCTACCAGAGCGGAGGTGGTACGGTCATCGGCGGTCTCGAAGACGGCAAACTGTTCTACGTCCTCGCGGATCCCGAATACCCCAACGCATTCCAACTCGCCAGTTCACGTCTTAATGCACTGCTGCCGATACCGGTCGTGATCGATCTGGACGTGTCAAGTACCACCGGCACCGCCCATGGCTTTGCCGTGCCCTTCGATCCCAACGGCGTCAATTCCGACGATTCTGACGGCGACGGCACCGCGACGGAAACGCCGATCGTTTACGATTCGGACATCAACGAAGGCATCATCGATTTGGGTTACGCGCACGGTTTTTCCACTGACGATCCGGTGATTTACGATAACGGCGGCGAGACCAGCATCGGCGGGCTGACCAGCGGCACCACCTACTACGTTGTCGAGCTTGGCGCCACTTACGATACCGAGCCGGCAAGCTCGTCCAAGTTGGACTTGAAAGATACGGGGCTGATGCTGGCAGCCACGGCGGGCGGGACGGCCATCACGTCGATTGATCTCTCCAGCACTGACGGCGAGTGCCATAGCCTTCGCGCGGCGTTCACTCCCAGCACCGACGTCAGTCACAACGACGAGAGCGTCGCGGAGACGATCAACCTGGGTTACGCCCATGGCTATACCACCGGCGACAAGGTGATCTATACCAACGGCAGCAACGAAAGTGGCACGCCGAACGATACGACCGACGATAGCATCGGCGGGCTGGCGAACAAACAGGACTATTACGTCATCGTCGTTGATTCGACGACAATCCGTCTCGCCGACACCAGGCAAGATGCGTTCGACGGCAACTACATCAACCTCAGCGTGTCGAATATCGGCGGCAGCGCGCACTCGCTGGGCAAGCCGTTCCGTGCCATCCCGATCGTCGACGGCAATACGAACACGATCAATTCTGATGGTGCTCATGCCTTCAGCGACGGCCAAGCGGTAATCTACGGCAACGGCGGCGGCACCAGCATCGGTGGACTGGTCGATAACGCAACCTACTACACGAACCGCATCACCGGCACCAGCATCAAGCTCGCGCGCTCGGCAGCGGAAGCCCGCGAAGACTCCTCGACGTTGTTTTCGGCAACCGACGTCGACAGCGGTTCTGACGAGATCGACCTGAACTACACCCACCTCTTCGCGGTGGGCGACCAGGTCATTTATTCCAACGGCGGCGGCACCGACGTCGGTGGATTGGCCGATGGCACGACGTACTTCATCAAGAGCGTCGATGGCGAGGAAGTCCAACTGTCGACAACATCGGGCGGCGCGGCCGTCAACCTTGACGGCGCAACAGGCTCTGGAAGCAGCCACAGTCTGCGTCTGGCGCTCGACCCGAGCAGCGCCACGGGCACGGGTCACACTCTGTCTGACCCGGATGACTTAACCGGCTCACTTACTGCCGGTGACAAGACGTCCGTCAAAGCCACCAATGACGGTGGGATCTGGACGTTCACCTTGGCGGCCGCTGTCACCAGCGACAGCTCTGAGAAGACCGGCGGCGGCGCTGAGGACACCGGCGGCGGCGCTGAGGACACCGGCGGCGGCGCTGAGGACACCGGCGACAGCGCTGAGAAGAAGGGCGGCCAAGAGAGCAAAGGGTCGAAGGGCAAGAAGAGCGGCTTGGCGATTTCCGGTAGTTTTTCGGCAAATCGCTTGAGAGACGTCGCGATCGCCTCGATCACCGACACCACGATATCGGCATCTGGCGGTCTGGACGTGGAAGCGGAGCAAAAGACAACGCACGTCGCGGTCTCAGGTAGTACCGCCATCTCGATGAACAAGAAGGGCTCGAACGGAATCGCCGGCGCCGTAACGGTCAACATTCTCGAGAACGATACCCAGGCGTACATCAGCAACTCGACCTTGACGAGTATCGGTGCGATCAAGGTAGATGCCGATTCGACAGGCAGCATTATTTCGGTTGCAGCCAGCGGGGCCGGGGCGGCCAAGGGGACCGGCGTCGCCGGTTCGGTGGCGGTCAATATCCTCATCAGCGACACGGAAGCCTACCTCGACGGCGGCAGCGTCGTCACCGGCGCCAGCACGGTAGACGTTCTGGCAACCGACAACACATCTATCATTACCGTCGCGGGGGCCCTGGCCTACGGCGGCAAGGCCGGTGTCGGTGCATCGATCGCGGTTAACGTAATCGACAGCGATACCAAAGCTTATGTCTCAGGCTCCGACGTCACGGCCACAAGCAACGTAACAGTCAAGGCGGATACCGATGCCGATATCATCACCATTACGGCAGCCATTGGTGCCAGCAAGGAAAAGATGGCGGCGGCCGGAGCGGTGTCGGTCAACGTCGTGACCACCGATACCGTCGCCCATATCACCGACAAGGTGACCACGGGCGTCGATGCCGGGGACACCGTGACGGTGGTTGCCGAGAACGATTCGAATTTCGTCCTCATTGCCGGCGCCGTCGGGTTTACCACCAAGGGCGATGCAGGGATCGGGATCTCCACGGCGATCCTTGTCAAGAACACCAAGACCAAGGCCTACATCGGCGCCGGGGCGACGGTCAAGGGCCATGGCACCAGCGGGCCGGGCCCCAGCGTCACCACCGGCCGCCGAGACGCTTCGGATAATCGCAGCAGTGCGACCATGGAAGGCGTGGCGGTGACGGCGACGTCCAGCGAAGATCTGATCACGATCTCCGTGGGCGGAGCGTTTGCCGACAAAGTGGGCGTCGCCGGCTCGGCCACGATCTCCGTGTTGAACGAAACCACGAAAGCCTACATCGCCAACGGCGCGGTGGTGAATCCGGATAACGGATCTGACGATCCCGCGCAAAGTGTGCACGTGATCGCGTACGACGATACCACCATCATCGGCGTGGCCGGTGCACTGGCGTATGGCGGTAAAGCCGGCATCGGTGTCGGCGCGGAAATCGGCGCGATCAAGAAAGATACGCAGGCCTACATCGACGCCGGCGCCACCGTCAGTGCCCGAGATGACGTGATCGTCCGGGCCGACTCGTTGGTGGATGTGATCTCCGTGGCGGCGACTCTCGGCGTCAGCCAAAAGATCGCGATCGCTGCTTCCGCTTCGATTTATGCCCTCAACACCGACACCAAGGCCTATATCGGTGGCGACCAGGACGAGTCCCTGGCCGCCACGGTCAGTGCCGGCGGCAACGTTCTTGTTGAAGCGAACAGCGAAACCGACTTCCCGGTGATGATCGCCGGCAACGCGGCGGCGACCACCGGCCCGGCGAGTGTCGGGGCGTCGGCCGTGGTGCTGGTGCATCTCGATAACGTTGAGGCCTACGTTGGCAAGAATGCCGTGGTTGATGGCCAAGGCGCCGGCGCCGCATTGAACGCCTATACCGGCGATCTGAGTGGCAGCGGGATGTCGACGACGCCCTTCCACGGTGTTGCCGTCACCGCCACTTCGAACGAGCATTTTCTGACCATCGCCGCCGGTGGATCGGGGGCGAAGACCGCCGGCGTGCAGGGATCGGCGATCGTCATGGTGTTGGATGAGGATACCAAGGCCTTTATCGACGGCGGGGCGCAAGTCAACACCACGGCCCATGCCACCGATGATTCCGATCAGGATGTGTTCGTGCTGGCGAGTGACAACACCGACATCATCAGTGTTGCCGGTGCCCTGGCTTTTGGCGGCACCGCGGGTGTGGGCATCGGTGTCAACATCGCCGTGATCAATAAGGACACGAATGCCTTCGTCGGGACAAATACCACGATCAATGCGAAGGATACCGTTTCGGTGCAAGCCTTCTCCGATGAAGACGTGATTGCCGTGGCTGGCACGATTGCCGTCGGCGGCACCGCCGGCGTTGGCGCCTCGGCTGTGGTGTATGTGATGAATACAGACACCAATGCCTACGTCGAGGGCACGCCCACCGACTCGAATGACGCCGATATCACGGCAGGCGGCAACGTCTTGATCGCCGCGGATGGCAATGCGGACTTGATCGTGATCGCCGGCAACATCGGCGGCGGTGGAACGGCCGGGGTGGGTATCTCGGTCACCACGCTGGTTCGGATCGACGAAGTTGAGGCGTACATTGGTAAAAACGCCGACGTCACCGCAGCCGGCGGTGCATCCGCCATCACGGTGAAGGACGGCGACGTTGACAGCTCACGAAATGCAACCACGACCAGCAAGAAGGGTGCCTTTGTCACCGCCACGTCCACCGAAAAGCTGATCACCATTGCCGCGGCCGGCGCCGGTGGCGGCACAGGCGGGCTCGGTGGATCGGTTGTGGTCAATGTCATCAACGAAACCACGAAGGCCCACGTCGACGAGGCCGCCGACGTCAACGCGTTCAACGCGGTCACGGATGTGGGACCAAGCGTGTTTATCATCGCCGCCGATCACACCGAAATATTCGCATTTGCGGGTGGACTGGGCGGCGGTGGCACAGTCGGCGCGGGCATCGGGGCCGACGCCGGAACGATCATAAAGAACACCCGGGCCTACGTGGAAGTGGGCGCCCAGATCGATGCCGAAAACCAAATCATCATCTTCGCCAATTCCGACGAAGACATCCTCTCGGTGGCCGCGGGCCTCGGCGGGGGCGGGACCGTGGGCCTCGCGGGGTCGGTCGGTGTCTATGTCTTCCACAATACGACGCTGGCCTACATCGAAGGCCGGAGCAGTTCCACAGACCAGGCCCATGTGCATACCGACGGCAGCCTGATGCTCTCGGCCCTTAACGACACGGAAGGCTTGATGGTCGCCGGAAGTATCGCGATCGGCGGATCGGTGAGTGTCGGGGCTTCGGCCGCCGTGCCGGTGGTGATTAAACATACCGAGGCATTCATCGGCAGTTCGTCGGCCAAATCCATCGGCGCCGGCGGATACGCCGATGTCGCGGCGCGAGCCAAGGCCGGCAAGGACACCGTCTCAGCCTTTACCGGCGACTTCACGGTCACAACCGCTCCGAGCACTGGCGATGACATGGGGCCGTCGTTTGATCCGACGACAGCGGTCGATCTGACGACCGACGAGATCACCTTTGGCTATGCCCATGGTTTTTCGGACAATCAGAAGGTCATCTATAGTGCCGGCGGCGGTACTCAGATGTCCGGCGTAGTTGACGGAACGCCATATTACGTGGTCGTCGTCGACGAAAACACGATCAAGCTCGCGACGGACCCCGACGGAACCCTTATCAGGAACTTGACCACCGTTGGCGCCGGTACGAATCACAACGTCAAGACCCAGGCGTTCGACCTGTCGGGTGGCATCAGCGGAGATGTTGACGGTCAGAGCGGGGACGAACTGCCCAGCGAAGTGACGAACTTCATCAAAAGCGATCGCACTTCGTCGGCCAACACCGTGGCCATCTCGGGTATCGCGATTTCCGCCGTCAGCCGCGACGACTTCAAGACCTTTGGCATCAGCGCGGGCATTAGCGGCGCCGTTGCGGTCAACATCGGGGCGACCGTGAACGTCATGAACGTCAAAACGCTGGCTCATATCGACGACGGTGCGGTGATCAACGGCGACACCAACACCGGCGCAGGCACGAATCAGTCGGTCATGGTCGCGGCGGGAAGCGACTTTCGCCATTGGGGTATCGCCGGGGGCGTTGCCCTGAGCGGCGCGGTTTCTGTCGTACCTGGCGCCGACGTCCTGGTCTACACCAATGTAACCAAAGCCTATATCGGCAACGCCAATGTCACGGCCAAGGGCGACGTGATCGTCACGGCCGACGCGACGCAAGACATACTCTCGATCGCCGCCGCCATTTCCCCCTCCGGGACGGTAGCGGTCGCCGTCTCGGCATCGGTCCAGGTGGTCAACAATACCACCCATGCGTACATCGGCACCGATGTGACGGCCAGTTCCGCCGCGGACGATCACGCCGCGATCAACGCCGGAGGTAACGTCTTAGTGAACGCCACCGATGACACGCGGGCGTTCGTGGTCGCCGGCAGCTTGGGAATCGGATTCGGCGGTGCCGGTATCGGCGCCTCGGTTGCCGTCGTTTCGGTCAACAAAGACACGCAGGCCTATATCGGCAAGCACGCGGTCGTCGACGCCAAGGCCACCGGATCCGGCGTGATGTCGGTCCTCAACGGCACCATTAACTCCGACAGCGAGGAATTGTTTGCCAGCAGAAGCCTGGTCGGGACGACGACAACGACGTTCGAATACGGCGATGTCGAGGGCGTGGCGGTTCAGTCCAGCACCACCGAAGACGTGTTTGCCATCGGCGCCTCCGGCGCCGCCGGGCTCTATGCCGGTGTTGCAGGTGGCGTCGTCGTAACCCTCATCGATTCAAACACCAAGGCCTACATTGGCGCCGATGCCCAGGTCAACCAGAACAACACCGGGGCCCACAGCAATCAAGATGTCCACGTCGGCGCCGCGAACGATTTTGCGGCCATGACCGTCGGCGGAGGCGTCGGCGGCGGTGCCGCAGGGATCGGCGGTGGTGTCGACGTCGGCGTCGTGCGCAACGACGTTTCCGCGTATATCGACAACGGCGCCGACGTGACCGCGCTGGGCGACGTCAAGGTGGACGCGCTATCGGCCAAGGACGTCGACTCGATGGGGCTGAGCGCCGCGGGTGGATTGGTTTCCGCAACAGGGTCGGTTTCGGTTTGGAGCTTCGGCGGTGACTTCAGTTCGGAGTACGAGTCCGATGATGGCGATAGCAGCACGACGAATGAAACCGAAGACGCCGTGAATAGTGAAGATAGTGAAGTGCTTGCCTTCGGCGACGACACCGCGGGAAGTTCCGACTACGGCGATCTGGGCGGCGAACGCACGGTGCCCAACCGGGGCAACAGTGGAGACACGACGCCGGACCCCAACAACCTGATGGCGTCCAATCGCAGTCAGTACAAGACCGCCTATGACAATAACGCTCCAGGCGATCACCTGGTCACGGGAACAACCAGCGACAGCTCCGTGCCGCCCAGTGGGACCATCGCCTACATCGGTTCTGGCGCCGTGGTGATCGCGGGCGACAACATCACCGTGCACGCTGAAGAAAACCTGGAATTCGACGTCCTGGTCGGCAGTCTTTCGATCGGCGGCGTGGGAATAGGTGGATCGGTCTCGGTGACGACGATCAAGAGCAGCGTGGAGGCGTTCGTCGACACCAACGCGCAGCTAACCGCCGGCACTGACCCCTCGGACAGGATCACTGTCAGCGCCATCTTCGACGAGGACATCGATGGACTGGGAATCGGCGGTACGGCCGGAACGGTCGCGCTTGGTGCCCAAGTCATCGTGGTCGACGACCGCAGTTCGCAGCGTGCCCACATCAACAATGGCGTAGAGCTCAAGCAAGCCGGTGGCGGAATCGATGTTCTGGCCAAGGGAAATCGCGATATGGAGGCCGACGTGTATGGCATCGTCCTCGGTGGACCGGCCGCTGCCGGAGCGTCGATTGCTCAAATCACGGTCGGTCCAAGTTCGGGCCAATCCGCTGTTGAAGGTGTCACGAGCGCCACGGTTGGCAACAACGTCGACGTGGGCAAGACTCTCACCGTCCGCGACCTCATCGTCGACGCCGACTCCAACATCGATGTCGAGACCAATACAGTAGGCGTCTCGGCAGGGGCCGGTATCAGCGGCGCGGGGGCCGTATCCAAATCGATCATTGAGCCCGATATCAAGGCGTCGATCGGCAGCGGCGCGGACATCACGCTCACGCGCGACCTCGAAGTAAACGCCGTATCGCAGTCCGCCGCCGAATCCGATGCCGTCGGCGTCGCTGTGGCTAACGTTGCCGCCGTTGGGGTGTCGATCAGTTGGGCCAAAATGGAAGAGGATGTCGAAGCCACGATCGGCGGCTCCGCCGTGGGAATCACGGCCGGACGACATATCAAGGTTCGGGCGCTACAAAACTTCAACAAAAACGGCACCACCATCTCAAGTAAAAAGGCCGACGCCTACGGTACCGCATCCGGTGGCGCGATTGGAGCAGCCGGTAACGGCACCGACGTGGACGCCATCGCATCGCCGGACGTCGAAGCGGAAGTGGACTCCGGTATGACGGCGACCACCGGAAACATCGAGGTGATCGCCCGAGCCAACAACGATGCGGAAGCCAACGCACCGAGCATCACGATTGGCCTCGGTGCCGCCGTGGGTGTCGTCCTGGCGGATTCGGAGACCAACGGGTCGACCAAGGCCCACATTGACGCCGGGACAACGACCGCGACGGCAGGCAGTGTGACGATCGAAGCGGAGAATATCAGCGCAGCGGACACCGATGCCATGGCCTCCGCCGGCGGAATTCTGGCCGGCAGCGGTTCCGACGCCAATGCCACCGCGTCGCCCACGATTGAAGCGTCGCTACGCTCCGGCAGCATCAGCGCCGGTACGACGGTCGATGTCCGATCCTATTCCGAGGGTGATGCGGAGGCCGAGGCGAAGGGTATTAACATCGGCGTCGGAGGCGGCGTTGGTCTTAACTTCGCCGATGCGACCTTATCACCCGACGTCGACACGTACGTTGCCGGCAGTATCACTGCCGGTCGGACGATCACCGTCCAGTCACTGCACAACTATCGTGACAACGGCACCCGGTTCGATAACGGTGCCGAGGTCGACGGCAACTCATCCGGAGGTGGTTTGCTCAGTGGTGGCGGTGTTGAGATCGACGCGACCGCAAACGCGAACGTCAATACGTACATCGCGGGCGGAACGGTCACGGCGACCACGGGCAACATTAACGTCGTTTCCCGCTCGTATAACCAGGCCGACGCCGATGGCGACGGGATCATCGTCGGTGGCGTCGGTATTGGCGTCGTGCTTGTCGATGCGACCGCCAACGGGACCACGAAGGCCCACGTTGACAGCGGCACGGTGACAGCAACGACCGGAAATGTCCTGATCGAATCGCAGCATCGCAGCGACGCCGACGCCTTCGCCGAGGCCGCCGGTGGCGGAATTCTTTCCGGCAGCGGTGCCGACGCCGAAGCGGACGCAAAACCGACGATTCAGGCCTACGTAGGTGCCGGTTCGGTCACCGCGACCGCCGGGGATATCATGATTCGGTCCCGATCCGAGGGCAACGCAGAATCCGAGGCCAAGGGGATCAACGGTGGCCTCGTGGCGGTCGGCGTTTCGTTTGCGGACAGCGAAGTCAGCCCTGTCATCGACACCTATGTTGGCACCGGCGTTGCATTGGTCGCCGGGCAAGACGTCATCACGACTTCACTGCATAACTATAACCTGGCGGGTAATGCGATCGGTGGGTTGAAGTCGGAGGCCGATGCTTTTGCAGCTTCAGGTGGTTTGCTGGGTGGCGTCGGCGCGCGTTCAAAGGCGACAGCTTCGGCCGACGTGGACACGCATATTCGAGGCGGCTTCGGCTCCAGCATCACCGCCGGTCGAAACGTCAGCATCGTATCGCTGGTCGGGAGCAAGGCCGACGCCGATTCGGATGGATACGTCGGGGGCCTGTTGGCCGCCGGTGCCAGCTTCGCCGATGCGATCAACAAAGGGACGACAATCGCGCGAATGGATTCGCGTCTGGTAAACGCGGGTAGCGTTAGCGTCAAGGCAGATACGTTTGATACCGCAATCGCGCATACGCAATCCGGTGCCGGTGGCATTCTGGCCGGCAGCGGTTCCATCGCGGTGGCCGAGATTGGTTCTACCACGAATGCAAATATTGGCGGCACGGGATCGAATCCCACAGGCATTACGATCAACGCCGCCAATGTCGAAGTGCTGGCGACCGGAACGCCCGAAGCCAACGCCGACTCCGAAGCGGTCAACGGGGGTGTACTGGCGGTGGGTGTTTCCGAGGCGACCAGTGAAATCACCTCCCGGTATGGCGTCAGGGCATATGTCGGGCAAAACGTTTCCATGGATACGGGCACGGCGCTAAGCGGCAACCCTTCGCTGACGTTTACGCCGAGCGCGCAAACCCAAGGCGGCGATGCTCTCACCCTGGACTTTGCAACCAGTGGCGCCGTGACCGGCTCGCCGCAGTTAACCTTCAAGCAGGGCAGCAGCCTGATCGGGGCAAATCTCCAGTTCCAGCGGGGAGGTAAACTGACGGGCACGTCTTCCCCCAGCGGCACGCTGACCGGATCTCCCACGCTCACCTTCACCCGAAGTGGCACCGGCGACACGATCACCCGCAGCGCCGGCACTTGGGACAACACCACCACTCCAGATGACGGATTCAGAGTCGACCAGGAAATCGTGATCACCGGCGGCAACAACGCCGGGGACTATGTGATTACGAACATCATCAACAGCGGAACAACGCTGGTGCTCGATTCACAGAACTTTGTCGACGCAGGGGTCGTTTCCGTCACGTCGATCGTCGGCACGGTCGTCACCCCCCCGTCGATCGAATTAGACCAGGGTGCCGCCGCAGTGCCGGACAAAATGATTCGCAGGGATGGCAAGACCTGGGGTGCCGACGGCTTCGCCGCGGAGCAGACGATCGATGTCTTTATCGAAGGTCAAGCCGATGCAGTCTACACGATTGCCAGCATCGATGACACGGGCGACTCGACCCTCGTGCTCAACACCATGGGAGCTCTGCCGGATCTAGGCACGATCAGCACCCTCGCGGTTTCCAGTGCCGACACGATCACCGATCTCGGCGGCGGAAGTTGGGCCGCGGCGGGATTCGATGTCGACGAAATCATTACCGTCGACGCGACGTCGGACACCAACGACGGCACCTACCGAATCCACTCGATCAGCGATAGCGTGCTCAAGCTGGATAGTACCGGAGCCTTGCCCACCCTCGCAAGCGATACGGGGAATGTTACGTCCAATGACACCGTCAAACGCAGCACCGGCAGTTGGTCGACCGACGGCTTCGCAATTGGCAAGGTCATCGCCTTTACCGGGTCCTCATCAAACAATGCCACGTTCACCATCGACGGGTTGCTCGTCACCACGCCAACTGGCAACGACGAGACCGTGCTTACTCTGACGAGCGTCGGCGACATGACTGATGAAGGGCCCGTAGCAGCGGACGGCACGGGCGCAAGTCCCGACACAATCACACGGGACACTGGTAACTTTTTCACCGAGGGCTTCCGTGCCGAGGAAAGCATCACGATCACCAATGGCGGGTCGAACAATGGCACGTATGGCATCTCGGAGATTTCCGACGACGGAAAGGTAATGACGCTGGATACCGTTGGAACGGTCACCGATGCCAGTTCAACCACCGCCGCAGGCACGACCGCCAAGAAGATCTCGCGCGCAACGGGCAACTGGTCCACCGATGGATTTTCTGATGGTCAAGTGATCAATATTTCCGGAACGAATAACGGCGGCGAAAACGACGGCATCTTCACGATCGGTACGATTTCAACCGATGGAAGCACGATCATACTGTCCAGCGGAGCGGAGTTGGTGCCGCGAATCCAAAACGAGGTGAACATCACCGGCACCACCGGCAGCCTACTGGTCAAAGCGCTAATGGATCTACCCAGCAGTGGCTTCACCGCGAAGGCCGAAGGCGAAGCGTCAGGCGGCGGATTGGTCGGAGTGAATGCGACCGACGTCGAGGCCAAGGTGAGCGACGCCGATGTGACCGCCTACGTGGGAGCGAATAGTACGCTCGACATGAGTGGCGGCGTCGCCGAAATCAACGCCACGACCCTCACGCGGCAGGACGCCGATGCTTCGGGCGACTCCTACGGCGGCATCGTGGTTGGCAACAACGATGCGTTGGCCAAATCCAACACGACGACACATTCGTATCTTGGTGATGCTGTGAAAGTGATCGGTGGCGACATCAGCATTGTCGCCGGCGGCACCGATAACAACTATGCCGATGCAACTGCCGGTGCGGGCGGCCTGATCGGCGTGTCTGGCGCCGATGCCGACACCGATAGCGATAGCACGACCACCGCGGAGATTAAGAACAACACCGTCGGTACAAGCCGGAACTTGACGGTCGATACGCTCACGATCTCGGCCGACCATCTGACGATCTACAACGCCAAGTCCGACAGCTTCGGCGCCGGACTGGTGGGCGTCAGCGGATCGCGGGCCGATAACGATGTGAATTCCACGGTCAAGGCGAAGATCGGCACGGGCGTGATCATCACGGCCAACGACATCGACGTCGGCGCCGACAATCGCAGCCAGAAGAACTGGCTGTCCGGCGCCGCCTACAACGCCAAATCCGCTGCCGGCGGCGCGGTCGGCTCGGCGGCGTCACGCAGCGAGTCGGATATTGTCAATCATACGGAAGTTCTCGTCGGCGATAACGCGAGCCTGACTGTCGTCGGGGATCCGCTTAATCCGCTGGGCAAGATCGAGCTGGTCGCACACAACGACATCTTTGCTCGCGACAAAACGAAGCTCGATAGTGGGGGTGCCGTTGCGATCGCTAAGGCCGAGTCCTTTGTCCGCGCCGACACCAACGTCGCCAAGGTCGACATCGGCGACGTGACGATGGACAGCGTCGGTGATATCAACCTGATCGCCGAGAGCGAATCGGATATTGAAACCAACGCCAACGCCAAGACCTACGGCCTGGCCGGGGCCGCCCAAGGCGATTCGCTGTCGCGGATGCGCGCCACCAATTCGGTCATCGTCGGCACCGGGTCGGAATTCCGAACCGACGGCGACATCAACCTGATGGCGGGCCGGGACGTGGCCGGCGGCAATATCATCGGTCTGAAGGCGTTTACGGATCTTTATAACAATACGGCGTTCCCAGTCGAGACGGATCCGGTCGGCGATGCCGAGGCGGATCAGACCAACACCATTTTGGTCGAGCAAAGCGCGGTGTTGCGCAGCGTTCGGGATGTCAATCTGCTGGCTGACAACGGAGCCGTCACCGCCGACGGCCAGGGCGTCGGGACCGACCTCTGGCGTCAGGCCGGCGAGGCGATCGCCAGCGGATTGGACAAAGCGTTTGGCGGTGACGGCGTGTCGTTCGATATCACCTACACGACCGACCCGGCCGACAGTGATCTCACGACCGGCGTAACCGTCCACGGAACCATTCAAGTTGGCATCCAGAACAAACAGTATCTGATCATCAACAGCAGCGGCATCGTCGACACGACGGTGGGCGTCGCCAAAGACAACGGCCAGAGCGAAGGCGTTACCTTTACCAAGACGCTCAACGAATCGCTAACGACCGTCATCTCGCACGAAATCGCGCGCCTGGAGGCCATCAAGAACGCGGCGGCCAGCGGCAGTACGGCCCAAATCGGTGCCCAGGCCAGCATCGACCGGCTCAATGCGCAGTTGACCCTGCTGGGCGGCAGCAGCGTGACCGCCAACTTTATCAACTTGGGTCCGATGTGGGCCCAATCCAGCAACATCAACGTTTCCGGCGCCAGCTTTGTCGGCTCAATTACATCGATGCTTGAAGCGCCTGGCGATGCGCTGATCGAGGTGGTCAACCACAGCCCGTTCTTCCTGCGGACCGGCCAGATGACGATTCCCGATACCGAGGGTGGTCGGGTTTTGTTTAACGGCATCTCGGTCGACGGCGACACGGTCCGGACAGGATTCGTTGGCTGGACGCCCAACACGATCGTGACCGCGGCGACGTCGGCCGATCCGGTGATCACGATTCTCAACGACTACGCACCGGGCGCCTTCGGCAATCCTGTCGGAGCCCCGCCGGATATCTACGTCGCCGGCGAAATGTCGAACCTCGGAGGCCTCATCGATATCACGAGCCTCAAGGGCAGCGTCATCGTCAGTTCGATCATTAACGCCGAAACGATCACGATCAGCGCCGGCAAGGATTTCATTCAGAACTTCACGCTGGGGATCACCAATATCAGCGGCGACGTGCCGACGCATTGGAGTGACGCGGTGGCCGAGTTCGAGGGCGGGAAGGTGGATGAAGTGCTTAACACGGGCGCGCGCAGCAGCAATCCCTTGGGCCATGACATCGCGGCAAACAACGTCTTCATTGAGGCCGAGTACCTCAATATCAATGGTCTGATCCAGAGCGGGATTCCCGTCCAGAGCCTGGTGCTTGGAGCAGGCCTCGATTCGACCATCGCGACGGCCGAATCGAATCACGCGTCAACGCCCAGTCAGCAGTATTGGGACCTGGCAGCCGTGGGCAACATCATCGCCAAATGGGATGCGGTCAACGATCGCATCGAGGTGGACGTCGTGCTCGTGCAAGGCGGCCATATGGAGCTGTTCGGCAATATCCTCAGCACGGGCCTGGGTGAGCTGAAGGTGCTCGACGGATACGGCCGGGTGAGCGTCGACAACCAAACGTCCTACGACATGGCGATCAATACGATCAATCCCGGCATCGGCGTCGAAGGGTTCTTGAAGATCACCGACACCGCGCAGATCGTACGAGGCGGCGTCGTCTACCCGATCCACGACAGCGTTCGATTTCCCAACGGGGTTCTGCTGGCCACGGACCAGCCCCTGGAGACGGTTTACACTTACGATCGCGGTAACAGCGATATTACGGTGGTCAACAGCGTGACCCGCGCAACGGCACCATCCAGTACGGTCGATCTGGCTGGCGGCTGGGCCAGCGGAACGAATACGTTGCAGCGTGAAAACGGCACGTTTATCAATCTGAATTCGGCGACGGTCAACGCCGGCACGGACGAGATTACCATCGCGTCTCACGGCTTCAGCACCGGTAACCTGGTGGCCTACAGCACGAGCCTGGGAGCTGCCGATACGGGCGGACTCACCAATGGCACGGTTTACGTGGTCGAGCGCGTCAACGACACGCAGATCAAGCTGGGCACGGGGGCCCAGGAAGGTCTGCCCAACAACCCCGTCACCACTCCACAGAATACACGCACCGGCAGCTACGATCCATTGACCGGGCAATACTTCACTTGGGTCAAGAAGGAGACGATTACCACAGACCTGCGAAGGGACCGCAAAAAGATCAAGTGCTTCTTCGGCGCCCTAAGCTGTTCAGCGTCCGACACGTCGTCCGTCACGAGCGTGAATGTCGAAGCCGAGCTCGTCACGCCGCTTGGCGGCGTGATCGCGCATAACGTCGCCCAGACCGCCGACTACTGGTACGACGTTATCCACTCGGGAGTCGACCCGGGCTGGGGGAGCGCGGATTCCCATGAAGACAAGAGCTTCGCCGGCTGGGGAAAAGAAACCTGGGTCTATACCAAGACCACCGTCGACACGTATTGGCACCAGCACAGCGTCAAAGGATCGAATCCGGTCACGGTCACCTTCAGCGGTTTCGACCAGGGTGAAGTTCTGGTGAACTCCGATGAGGATCTGATCCTGCTCGGTTCGATCCGCAATCCCGACGGCACGACCATCCTGACCGCCGACGGCGCGATCATCCGCGAAGGCGCGCTGGCGGTCGTTCAAGGCGAAGACATCGCGCTGCGGGCCGGTACCGGAATCGGCGACGCGGTCAACCCGGTACTGACCGACTTGGGCACGGGTGTGTTCAGTGCCTTGAGCACAACCGGCGATGTCTTTATCGACGAGGTCGACGGCGACTTGGAAATCGGCACGGTACCGACCGCTTCGAAGACGCCCATCAACCAGATAATCAGTGCCCATGCCAACCGCATCCAAGCGACCGCCGGGGATGTCTACCTGAACGTGGATATCGACGTCCTCGGCTCGAATACCAGCAGTATTATTCGAGGCAATTCAATCACCCTGGTATCCGAGACGGGTGGTTTCGGCACCGCAGTGCGAGCGTTGAAAATCGACGCGCAGGCGACTTCGAACGACCAGGGTCTGACAGGCGTCGCGCCCGGTGACATCTATCTGACCGACAGCGCCGGCGACCTCTACCTCATCAGCTTGGAGTCGACCTCGGGCAACGTGGAATTGACGGTCGCGGCCGGCAACCTGGTCGATGCCAACACCGAGCAATTCGTCGATTCGCGCACCGTGGGCGAGCTGCGTGCCCTTTACGACTCGGTCCAGTTAACCGGCGCGGGCGCGGTCCAAGCGAAAGACCAAAACCTGGCCGCCTACAAAAACTTCCGAGAGACCGAATACCGAGCCTACTGGAATTTCCGCGACGTTGAGTTGATCAGCACCAGCGAGTCGGCGGCGGGCTTCGATCCATCCGTTGATATTGATAGCGCGACCGACCAGATAACCTTCGGCTCGGCCCATGGCTATTCGACCGGCGACGCGGTCAATTATCGGCCGGGCGTGCTAGGCTCGGTTGGAGGCTTGACCGAAGGCGCGACGTACTACGTTGTGAGCACCGGCAGCACGACCCTGAAGCTGGCGGCGACGCGTGCCGACGCTCTGAACGCCACGCCGGTCATCGTCAACATTAAAGCCGGCGTGGGCTTCGGCCTCAGTGGTGGAGGATTCGTGGGCTTCGATCCGGCCAACGACATCGACGCCGCGGCGAACACCATTACGTTCTCGGCGGCTCATAGTCTGAGCGACGGGGATACGCTTGTCTACAGCAGCATCTGGGGCGGAAGCGACGCGACGGGGTTGACTGACGGAGTCACCTACTACGCCATTGTCCTCGACACCACGACCATTGCGCTGAAGCCCGCCAACGTGACCGTGACCGCCGACCTCGGCGCGAATGTCTGGGGCGCGGGGACCAATAGCCTGACCGATGGTGTTTCGACGTTCGTGCTCAACGGCACGGAAACGGTCGACGTTGATGATGAAACGATCGAGTTTGGTTCCACCCATGGCCTCTCGACCGGCGACGTCGTCACCTACAGCAGCACACTGAGCCCGGACGCGAGCGGACTGGTCGACGGAACGGATTATAAGGTTGAGGTCGTCAACTCGACGAAGATCAAACTAAACCTGATCCAGCCGTTTGATATTGCTGCTCAAACCACAGCGACACCCGATCAAGAGATCGTCGCCTTCGTGCCCAACGGCACGCGCTATGGCGATTTCGATCCGACCGCGGACGTGACCGCCTCGGCGATCACGTTGCCCTCCCACGGTTTCAGCCACGGCGACGCGGTGGTCTATCGAGTGATCTCCGCGCCAGCCACGACGGTCCAACTCACGAGCGGTGCCTGGACCACTGGAACCACCACCTTGGAAGTCGATGGCGTGACTCCAGCGGTGCTCGACGGCACGGTCACGGTCAACGAAACGGACGATACGATTACATTCGCCGCGGCGCATGGCTTTGCCGATGGGGCGCTCGTCACATATCTGACCGATCTGGGAACGGACACCAGCGGCCTGACCGACGGCACCGTCTATCGAGCCGAGGTCGTGGACGAATTGACCTTGAAACTCGCCTCCGCGGTAATCGACGGTCTGACCGAGGACGCGTTCTACTACGTTCGGGTTATCGATTTCGACACCGTCACATTGACCGATACCCAAGACAAGGCGCTCGACTCAGGCAACACCACCTTCGAGACATTGACCACGAACGGCATGCCCGAGGGAATTCACGCGCTGGTGGGGTACAACTACGCGGCCTACAACGTGTCCACCAATATTACCTTGTCGGCGGGCGAAGAGGCCCTGCTGCGCGGTTGGCTGCTTGTCGACCTGCAAGGTGATGTTTGGGGTTCGGGTACCAATACCCTGGGCGCGGCCACGCTGGATGGCACAGAGACGGTGAACACGACGGCCGAAACGATCACCTTCGCGTCGAACCACAGCTTCACCGACGGTGAAATCGTCACCTACAACAGCGATCTGGGCTCGGACACGAGCGGGTTGGTCGACGGCACGGACTACGTGATTGTCGTGATCGACGCCGATACGATCCAACTCGGAGTCGTGGCGGCCGATCTTAGCGGCGTCGGGTTTTCCGATGCGGCACTCGCGCTCTATGAGCAGTCGCTGACCGACCAATTCCACTTCCTGCACGACGACGGTGATGCGACTAAGACGATTACCGACTACGGCAGCCTCGGCAGCTTCGATCCTCAATTCGCTTATCAGTTGACCGGCCAGGAGCAGGCCGATTTGGCTGAGGGCTTTCAATGGACGTTGGAGCAATTGCAGAATTCCGTGAGTTCCGCGTTCCTGACCAAGTCGACGACCAATACGGAGACCAAGGTCGAGTCGTTCAACATCAGCGGAACCAACATCACCTTGAACGTCTCCGGCGGCGTCGGTACGACGGTCGGCCAGACGACGATCGTCTTGATCGATACCAACAACCCATCCACGCCGGTCAACTGGACGCCGCTTGTCAATTTGACCGATATTGCTTGGCCCAGCGGCACGAATTCGCTCACGACCGGCGGCGGGCACTCGGTCGCGTTGGACGGGACCACGTTGGTCAACGCCGCCACCGATCGAATCACGTTTGTCAACGACCACGGCCTCGTCGACGGCGACGTCGTCACCTACCGCAGCACGATCGGCAATGATACGAGCGGCCTGGAAAGCGGCACGCTGTACATTGTCGATGAGATCAGTTCGAAGATCATCAAGCTGAAGGACGATCTGCGACTCAAACTGGTCGCGGCGGAGCGCGAAGACATTACGTTCCTGGGCAACGTCGGGGCCGATTTCGATCCGATCTCCGGCGTCAGCAGCGACACCATCACCTTCGGCTCAGCCCATGGCTTTTTCGACGGCGATCGTGTCGTCTATCGCGACCACGGCGGCTCGCAGGTCGATCCGCTGGATGAAGACACCGCCTATTTCGTGAAGCTGATCGACGCAACCAACATCAAGCTGACCAGCGACCAAGCCGGTTCGAACGTCGTCAGCCTGACCGCTGGAAACATCGGATTCGAACACGGCGTCAGCTCGTTCCTGGAATTTAACCCTGCGGTCGACACGCTCAACGGCGGCACGAACACGATTACCTTTGCCATCGCCCACGGATTGATCGATGGCACAGAGGTGGTTTATCGCGGATCGATCCTCGGCATCGGCGACACCACCGGACTGACCCACGGCGCGACGTACTTTGTCGACGTAGTGGACACCACCAACATCCGCCTGACCGAGACGCTTGCCGATGCTCAGGGCAACACCAATATCTTCAACATCAGCGGGCTGGACATGGCCGAGGCGGCCCATCGCATCGTCTACTTCGGGGCCGACATGGCTCGACTGATCAGTGTCGAGGATCCGCGCGACTTCCAGGCCGTGGTCCAGAAGATCGTGATCGATCAAAGGGACGACATCGATGTGGACGCCAACCTGGACATTAATGTCGTCGCGGGCACCAATATCTATCTCGGTTCGGAAGTGCAACTCAAGATTGACCAGATCACCGCCGGCAGCGCGGTACGGCTGAAGACTTCCAATGGCATTCTTAACGTCGCGTCGCCCCAGACGGACACGAACGTCAGAAGCGGCAATCTCGTGTTGGAAGGGGGCGATGGCTCTATCGGCGGAGACACGAATCCCTATTTCAACATCGATTTGATTGGCAGCGCCACACTGACCGCCAGGGCCGCCGGCGACATCTTCGTCAAAGAACAGGATGGCAACAGCGACGAGTCGCCAAGCAACTTGAATGTCGATTTCGTGTTTTCCGAGGGTCACGTCGACCTGCGTACCACCGAAGGATCGATTCTCGACGCGTTCAACGACGATGCCACGAAGAACATCGAGGCCGATTCGATCGACTTGCATTCGGCATTGCACATCGGGGCCGCAGGGCAGTACCTCGAAGTCGATCTACCCGAACTGGATGCTAGCATCGTGGACGCGGAGGCCGTCAGAGATATCTTCCTGGCCGAGACGGCCGGTACCATGCGTGTCGGTCTCGTCAAATCGACGGAAGGCGACGTCGCCTTGAAGGGGGCCGTGTCCATCATCGACCAGAATACGACGGGCAATGCGACGGCAGACGTGGTCGGCAACAACATCACACTGCTGATTGCACCTCCTGGCGCAGGCATCGGGGGCCCGGGCCTGCTGGATCTCGACATCGACACGGCCTTCTCCGCCGCCGGCGGATTGACGGTCTTCTCGCGCCTGAGCTCTTATATCCTCGAAACGGCGGGCGACCTGACGTTGCTGGATGTCGAGGTAACCGACGGCCTTGCCTTCATTAACAGCCCCGCCCGTATCCTCAGCGGCAACTCCGGCGGCTTCGATCTGGACGCGCCCAAGGCGAAGCTGGAATCCGCGACCGGTACCGGCACCAACGCCCTTCCGCTGAACACGTCCGTGGATTACCTCGAAGGCATCACGCCGGGCGGCGACATCTACATCACCAATTCGGGCGACCTCACCATCGGCGGCGCGACCAGTTTTGACGGCATCCTTGCCAGTGGAACGGTGAACATCACGGCATCCAGCCCGGTGATTGTCAGCGAAAATATCCAGGCCGCTGATATCGTGATCGCGGCCACCGAATCGGGCGATCCCGACGATAACATCGTGGTCAACGCGGGAATTTCGGTACAGTCCACGACCGGCTCGGTAACGATGACCGCCGGGGATGGCGTGATCATCGAGGCGGGCATGACCGTTAGTCTGACCGACGGCACGCCCTGGTCGGGCGGCACCAGTACCTTGAATTCAGTCTCCCTGTCCGGAGCCACCGTTTCTCTAAGCTCAGTGATCGAGTTCGGATCCCCGCATGGCCTGACCGACGGTGAATTCGTCGTCTATACAACGGATTTGGGTGGGGCCGACTCCAGCGGCCTGAAGCACCGCGGCACCTATCGGGTCGACCTCATCGACGCCAATCGCATCGGCCTTATCAACGTGCCCGTCGCTGCCGCAACCTTCGTACATCTGCAGGCCGGCACGGACATCATTATCGAGGACACGGCGGCCGTTACCGCATTGACCGGTTCCGTCAATATGGTGGCCGGTGAAGACATCACCATTGAAGACGGCGGCACGCCTGGAGACGGGGCTTCCGTTACGGCCGCCACTACGGCGACCATCCAGACGGGTAATGACTTCACGCTGCAAGAGGGTGCCCGCATCGACGCCGGCACGAGCGTAGAAATCAAGGGCGACTTCGGCGGCGTTGCCGATGCTGCCGGGACCACTATCTGGCTGCCGGGCACAATCACCGCAGCGGTCGTGACCATTCGAGGCAACGAGGACGACGACCGTATCATCCTCACCAATACCGCCTCCGGTTCCACGACGACGGTGCTGACCGAGGGCGGATCGGATACCGTCTGGGTCGGCAGCAACGCGACGATTCTCGCGAATGCCGGCGGTCACCTGAACGATATTGACGCCAAACTGATTATCAATACCGGCGAGTCGACCAGTGATGATGATCTGGTGATGCTGGATGAGACCGGGGACAGCCCGGCGACGACCAACATCGCACGCCTGACGAGCACCCATCTCACGGGCCTGGGCATGGCCGGCAACGATGTGAACGTTACCTCGCTCGGCATCGAGTACAGCAATCTCGAACGGCTGGAAATCAATCTCGGTGACGGCATCGATCAGTTCGACGTCCGCAGCACCCGTGGCAGCACTGTAAGCACAGACGGTGACACACTGACCACCGTCAACACCGGTCTCGGCACCAGCAACACTATCAACGTCGGCAGCCTCGCGCCGACGCTCGGCGGTGATGTCAACGCGGTTACCGGCAAGCTGATCGTCAACAGCCAAGGCACCAACGACACGTTGAACGTCGACGAGACCGGCGACAGCGGCGCGAACACCGGCACCTTGACCGAAACGCGACTCTGGGGTCTGGGAATGGCCGCGGACGATTCGGCCAAGGGCATCGAATACCACGACTTCGAAAACCTGAACGTCCGCTTGGGCACCGGTCGTGATACCTTCAACATCCGCAGCACGTTTGCCACTACGTTGACCACTGTCTACACCGATACGGTCGCCAGCGGCGGCAACATCGGCAACACGATCAACATCGCCAACCTGAGTCAGACGCTCAATGACATCGACGGCAAGCTGGTGCTGGTTGGACACAGCCAGAATGACGTTGTCAACGTGAATGATTCCGGCGACGCGGCGGCCAACACGGGCGAGTTGACAGACAACAGGCTGGTCGGCCTGGGTATGGGTAACACCGATCAGACGGTCGTGGACTACGCCTTCGGTATCGATTACACCGGCCTCGAGGAGCTCAATATCTTCCTGGGCACCGCCGGCGACGACTTCACGATCCTCGATACCGACGATCACAACGTGGCGCTGGTCAATCTGTTTGACGGTGCCTGGGCCGGCGGTTCCGGCAGCCTCACGTCCGCCGGCGGAAATACGGTCGCGCTGGACAGCAGCGTCGTTGTGCACGAGCTTGCCCAGACCCTGGAGTTTGTTACGGATCACGGCCTCTTGGATGACGACGTGGTGACCTATGACCTCGGCACCGGCGCGGCCACCAGCGGCCTGACCGACGGCGAGTCTTATCTGGTCGTCGTGGTCGATTCCAAAACCATCAATCTGACGCAAGCGGCGAGCACGAATCTCGACAGCGGTCCGGGTGACGACAATATCTTGATTGATAACGTCAGCCAGATGACCAACGTGTTCGGCGGGGTGGGCGAAGACACGATGGCGGTCGATCGCCTCGATTCACTGGACGCGGCCTCGAGCCGGCGCCTGCGCATCGATCGCGACCGCCTTAACCTGGACGGTGAGGGTGAAACGGACACCTATTATATCCAGACGTCCGACGTGGATTCGGACACCGTGACCCGCACCGATTACCTGATCAACGTGCACGACTCAGGCGCCCCGGACGACGGCGTCGACATGCTCTTGATCGAAGGCCAGGACGATGCCGCCGGTTCCGATATTTTCCTGGTCCGCAGTCATTTCATCGCCCGGCTGCATGGCGACGCACCGACGTCGACCTTCGATGCGGAATTCGAGCGGATCAATTACGACGAGAGCATCAATGCCCGGGTAACGGTCAGCAGCCTGGCCGGTGACGACTTCTTCTTTGTGGATGACAACAGCGCCATCATGACCCTGGACGGCGGCGCCGACGTGGATAACTTCCAGATCGGGCAGGTGCTGGGCGATGATCCCAATCATCCCGAGGTGCTGGTTCTGGATGCCGGCGCCTGGACCGGCGCAGTCAACAGTCTCGAGGTGACCGATGGTCCGAGCGTGGTGCTGGACGGCTCCGAGACCACGGTCGATGACACCATCCAATTCGGCGCTGCTCACGGATTCAGCAACGGCGATCTGGTGACCTATCACAGCGACCTGCAAGGCGACGCCAGTGGGCTGACAGACGGCGAGACCTACGAGGTCGCGGTCATCACCGCCACCACGATCCGGCTCATCGACCCGAATCGCGTGGTCTTCGACCAGGCCCTGCAACGCCATAAGTACTTGAGTTCCGGCGTATTCGTCGGCGACGAGATCGAGGGCACGAACGTCACTCGCGGCTTCCTCAGCAATGGCGTGACCTCCCCGATGGTCGTCTACGGCGGCAGCGAAGGCGACGTCATTTCCGTCTATAGCAATAAGGGCGAGCTGCGACTCGAAGGCGAGGGCGGCAACGACGAATTCGTGATCCGCGCGTTCATCGCCGAGGCCGAGATGCTGCTCAATGCCGGCGACGGCGACGACAGAATCGAGTACAACATCAACGCCCCGGTCAGCATCAACGGCGGCGCCGGCTTCGACACCGTGATCGCGATCGGTACCGAAGAGGCGGACGCCTTCGTCATCACCGAGGAAGGCATCTTCGGGGCCGGTCTCAATATCCGCATCGACGGCGTCGAGGAAGCCATCGAAGTGGACGGGCTGGAAGGCGACGACAGCTTCTTCCTGCTCAGCACCCGCGCCAACGTGCTCACCACGGTCATCGGTGGACTCGGCAGCGACACTTTCGTAATTACCGGCGACGTCATACAACGGGTGGTCAGTGCGGACCTTGAAGGTCGCAGCGGTGTCATCAATCACGGTGTCGAGAGTGGCGATGAGGCATACGACGGCATCCTGGTGGAAGGCATTGGCCTGAACATTGCCGATGAAGATTCCGGCGCGGTGGTGATTACCCAGTCCGGCGGCGATACGGTGGTGGCCGAAGGCGGCTTCACGGACACCTACGACATTTCGTTGGCCAAGCAGTGGGAAGACCTGACCGGCGCGCCGGTGGCCTACATCACGGTATCCGCGGCGCGTGCCTCGACCAGCGACAAGGACGAATTCGGTAATCCGGGCGCCACAGCCGAGGTCTCGGTCAACGGCAGCGACTGGTTCGAGGCAATCGTGCTCACTTTTGACGCCGCCACGGAGGCCGGCTGGGAGGATGCCCAGACGGTTCACGTCCGCGCCATGGATGACGTGTCTGAGGAGGGACCACGCAAGGCGATCATTAACCACAGCATCTTGAGTGGAGATCCGGAGTTCAGCGGCATGGCGATTCCCAACGTCGAGCTGACGGTACTCGATGACGATCTGGGCGGGTTGATCATCAGGCCGACGAATAACTCCAATACCGTCCTCGAAGGGACGATCGGTGCAATGACCGACACCTTCGACGTGGCGCTTACCGTGGAGCCAACCCACGACGTGGCGGTCACGCTCAATTTCGACGGGACCGAAATCGGCGTCGACAAGTCGGTATTGACCTTCAAGCCGGGTGACTGGTCCACTCCCCAGACCGTCACCGTCAGCGCGTTTGATGACGGCATCAGGGAAAACCGCATGGTCTCGAAGATCACTTACACGATCGCGAGCACGGATCCCATCTATGACGCAATCGACGCGCCGGAGACCGACGTGGTCGTCCTCGATGATGAGGCCCCGGGCGTGGTGGTGACCGAGACCGACCGGTCGACCAGGCTGGTCCGTGGCGTGAGCGGCGACAGCTATTCGCTGCGGCTGACGACCGCGATGGAGGTCGGCAAGGACGTTACCGTCAATCTGTTCGTCGACGGCCAGACGGAGGTTGCCCTGGCCGGTGGCGTATTGCTCAGTCCGGTCGCGGACGAGGCCAACCTGAGCGTCATCATGGCTGACAACGCGGGTGAGGCGGACGAGCGCGACACAATCACGCGCACGGATTCCGGCAGTTGGTTGGATGACGGCTTTCGCGTAGGCCTGAAGGTCCAGATCGTTGGCGGCGTCAATGCGGGAATCTACAAGATCAACGCGGTCACCGACGAGATCCTTACCCTGACGGAAGCCGCAACACTGTTTGATAACACCAGTACCGTTAAACTCACGCCCGTGGCACCGTCGGTGACCTTCGATTCGACCAACTGGTATACCGAGGTCGTCATCCAACTGACCGACGATCCGGACTTCGTGCTCGGCGCGGGAACCGAGTTCGATCGAACCTTCCCCCTGCAACCCCATACCACCAACACGATGGGCGGCGCCGTAGTGATCGAGGGCGGCGTCGGCGACAAGGAACGATCGCTCACGGTGGCGGTCATGTTGCCCTATGAGAATCCCACCCTGGCCAAGGAAATCACGGTCGTGACCGATGAGAGCCGGCAGACGGATACGCTGCTCGTATTCAATGACAGCAGCACCTCAGACGACACCGGCGTGCTGACAGAAACCAATATCTCCGGCCTTGGCATGGGCACCGACGCGGTGTTCGCGCCGACGGAGACGGTGGTCCAGGGCTTCTTGGACTTCGTCGACACCAGCGGCGACGGTTCCTCGGGCACGATCACCGGCTCCGGTAACTGGGTGGCCGACGGGTTCGCGATCGGCGACATCATCTTCGTCGAGGGCGGCGGCAGCGCCAACGGCGACCAGTACTATGAGATTACGGGCATCGCGACCGACGTAAGTGCCAACGACACCCTGGAAGTGGACGCGTTGTCCGGCTCGGCGATCGCCACCCAGCCGGGCGTCAAGGTTAGCGTCACGGTCATGGAACCGGTGCCGGCGGGGATCAATTACACCGATCTCGAAATCATCGAGGTCCTGCTGGGCACCGGCAACGACACCTTCACCGTCGAGAGCACGGCCACCGATGCGATTACCGTAATCCACGGCGGCGGAAATTCTTTCATCGACGAAACCACCATCGGAGGCGACACCATTATCGTCATCGGCGGCGGCGGACCCGACTCACCGCTGATCATCTATGGTGACACCTCCCAGGACGGCAGTCGGTACGACTCGGTCCCGGGCCTGGCAACCGGGCGTGCCATTGCGTTTGATCGTGCGGGAGACGATGTCATCGACGCATCGGCTTCGACCGACGGGGTCGTCGTCTACGGCGGGGCCGGCGACGACACCATCTTCGGCAGCCAGGGCGACGATCACCTGGCGGGTGGTTCCGAGAATGACGAGATCCACGGCGAAGTGGGTCTCGATCACATCTACGGCGACGGCGGCATCAACGCCGATTTGTCGATCCGACTTGATCTGGCGAGCCAGGTCATCACGATGGTCACCGTGCCCGATCCGGAGAACGACGGGGCGTCTGGGGATGACCTGACCACGGGCAGTGACGAGCTTCATGGCGACGGCGGCGACGACATCATGTTCGGTGATCACGGCATCATTACCCTGACACCGGGCACCAAGCGGATCCTGACCACGGGCTTTGTTGAGATCATTGAGACCACCGAAAGCAACGTCGGCCAGGCGGATGAGATTCACGGCGGGGCCGACGCCGATCGGATCCTCGGCGGCCTGGCCGGGGACAGGATCTTCGGTGACGCCGGCGAGGACGTGATCTTCGGGGACCACGGAATATTGAACTATGCCGATGATGTGGTCGCCGGCCTGACCGATGATTTGACCACCCTGGACCGGGCGACCACTACGAATATCGCGGACGGTGGCCCGGACGAGATCCACGGCGGCGCCGACAACGACATTCTCATCGGCGGTACCACCGGCGACATGATTTTCGGCGATGCCGACAGCGACCTGATCTTCGGCGACCACGGCGATCTGCTTGGCGTTGTCGATCCGGGCGTCATTGGCCTTGTGGATGGCGCCGGCGTGACAAACCCGAACGCCAGCTTCACCTACACCTCGATATTCACCAGTGCCAGCGACTCAGCGGGCAATGACCTGATCTACGGCGGCTCCCTGGCCGTGCTGGACACCGATCTGGCCGGTAAGAACATTATCCTCGGTCAGCAGGGTAGTGACACCGTTTACGGCGGCAGCGGCGACGATGATATTTACGGCGGCCACAACGTCGCCAACGGCAGTGATGCCGGCGACTTCATCGATGCCGGCGCCGGCGATGACCTGATTCTCGGCGATAACGGCCGGATCGAACGCACCGGCGACGACGTCGGCCCGCGTTTCCGCACGCTGCTCGGTACGGTCATCTACAGTGACGATGATCTGGTTCAAACGGCCACCGACTCCGAATCCAATCCGGACGGGGTCGAGGCCCGCGAGGTCGAACTCTACGACCATACCGATCACCCGACGGACAACGACGGCAACTATGGCCAGGATGTCATTGCCGGCGGCGCCGACCACGACGTGATCTTCGGCCAACTCGGCAACGACCAGATCCACGGTGACGGCCTGCTGGACGGCGACGGCGCCGACACCATCGGCAGACTGGTCGCCGACGGCGTCAGCGCCAGTGTCGCAATCGGCAGCAGACTGGTGGATCTGTCCACCGATGCGCCGGATCTCAGTGGCGTGACGGCCGGCGACCTGATCACCATTGGCACCGAGGCCTTTGTGATCATTGGTGTCGATGATGCCTGTGACACAGTCACCATCAACGAGAACGCCGGAATCGACAGCGGCGACGCGGACTGGGAGATCAAGTCGTATCTCGCCACGCTGACGACGACCATCAGCGGCCGAGACGAGGGCGGCGACGATTACGTGGAAGGCAACGGCGGCGACGACAACATCCGCGGCGGCGTGGGGCAGGACGACCTGATCGGCGGCAGCTCCAGCCAATTCAGCTTGGATGATCCGACGGAGCGACCCGACGGGTCCGACGCGATCTTCGGCGGCAACGGCGTTCTCACCGATCGCAACAACTACGGCAATCAGGGCAGCGACGGCCATGCCCGAGATTCGGACATGATTCTCGGTGATAACGGCAATATCTTCCGCCTCGTGGGCACCGACGAAATCGACGGCGGAAACCTGCTGACCTTCAGTTACGACACCTACGATTCTTTGAAGATCGTGGCCCGCGCTGCCCAGCTTCTGGATTATACGTCCGGTGGCGTCGATTTCGATCCGGACATAGCGAACAACGACATCGGTGCCGCCGATGTAATCCGCGGCGAGTCGGGCGACGATTTCGTCTACGGCATGAAGGGCCCGGACGTCCTCTTCGGCGACGCCCAGGACGACGACCTGATCGGCGGCTACGGTCACGACTGGATATCGGCAGGCACGGGTGAGGATGGCGTGCTGGGCGACGACGGCCGCATCTACACCAGCCGCAACGACGGCAACGACGAACCGCTCTACGGCATCGACGGCTTTGCCAACAAGGACCTCGATCTGGAGATCGGCACGCCCGGCGGTATCCAGCAGGCGATCATCAACGTCACCGACGAACTGAAGAAGACGGTCAACCTGACGCCGTTCAACCTGAGCGAGATTGGGCAGCCTCAGGACCCGCTCCACGATCCTTCCGATGCCGACGACATCATCTACGGTGGCCTCGGCGGCGACTCCCTCCACGGCGGCGCCGGCGACGACGCCATGAGCGGCGCCGAAGCCTTGCCCCAGTTCTACAACGATCCGCAGAACCTCGGCGACGCGCTGCGGTACGGTCAGCAGCGCGTCGGCGAATTCGCCGCTTATGACGAGTTCGATCCGCTGCGAAAGATCCTGGTGGATGAGAACGGCGTCTTCTCCGCCACGGGAGACGAATTCCTGCTGAACTTCGACGCCAGCGAGGGCGACCCAACCGGGCAGGTATACAGCGACGGCGACGACGTCCTCTTTGGCGACCTGGGCAACGACTGGCAGGTCGGCGGCACCGGCAAGGACCACCTCTATGGCGGCTACGGGGACGACCTGCTCAACGCCGATGACGATCATGACTCGACCCTCCTCAGCGACCCCAGCGATCCCCGGGCCAACAACGTACCCGACACCCATACAACCTACGAAGACATCGCCTTCGGCGGTGCCGGCCGCGACGTGCTGATCGCCAACACGGGCGGCGACCGGCTGATCGATTGGGCCGGCGAGTTCAACAGCTATCTGGTGCCTTTTGCCCCCTTCGGGCTCAGCACGATTAGCCGCTCGCTGCAGCCGCAGTTGATAGACTATCTCTACGATCTCTCCGAGGCCGGCGGGGCGGACCCGACACGGGCGGCCGACACCGCGGCCGGCAGCGCCGAGGCCGCTGCCCGCAACGGGGAACCCGAGGGCGAATTGGGGTTGGTCAAGCAACAGGACCCCGACTGGCAGGAACAAACCGGGGCCCCGGCCGACATCCAGCCGGGCAACATCCCCGGCGGCTCCCGCGACGTGCTCCGCGCTGCCGACTTCAACAGCGGCCAGCCGGACGGCTTCTTCATCGACAGTGGTGCGTGGAAGGTCAGCGGCGGCCGGATGGAGGTCAGTCCCAACGACGTCGCCGATACCCTCAAGATCAGTCGCCATCGCATGGGCGCCGGAAATGCGGCCGTCTACAGCGCCGGCGACGGCACGGCCATCGGCGGGCTGGTCGACGGCCAGACCTACTACGTCATCAAGATCGACAGCAGCGTCATCATGCTGGCGGCGACCGCCGAAGATGCCGCCGCAGGCACGGCCATCAACCTGACCTCCGTGGGCAGCGGCACCTCGCACACGCTGACCACGGTCAAGAAGACGGTCACCTTCGATCCCTCGGCGGCCATGCAGCTCGGCGGCGACGCGGCCAGCGTGTTCTACGTCGATCACCTGCTGCCGAGCTACTTCGAGGTCAGAGCCACGATCAACGCAGGTAAGCCGACCGGCGGAATCAAGTCGAACGCCCATTTGATCTTCGACTACCAGAGCCCGACCGACTTCAAATTCGCCGGAGTCAACATCTCGACTGACAAGATCGAGATGGGGTATCGGGACGAGTTGGGTTGGCACGTCGTCGAGCAAACCCCCGCCCAACTCAGGCCCAACCGCGACTACCAGCTCTTGCTGGCACTCAATGGTACGGTTGCCACGCTGGTGGTCGACGGCACCGACGTGTTCACTCACGTGTTCGACCCGCGGATCGACGCCTTCGGCTACAGCTACGGACTCAACGCCGGCATGGTGGGCCTGGGGGCCGACAACTCCATTGCCCGGATCGATAACGTGGCCGTGCAAGTGCTGCCGCCGGAGATCACGCTGGAGGACACGGACGACTTCAGCGACGGCGTGGCCGACCTGTTCACCGGGCCGACGGGCGGTCCATGGCAGATCAGCGGCACGGGCGAAGCGGCACGGTACGAAGGTGAGCCGCAAACGGGCCAGTCACTCGCTTTCACACTCACGAGCCTGACCATCGGCCCCGCGTACCTCGCTCGGGTGCAGACCACCTTCAGCGCCGATGCACTGGGTGGCGTCATCTTCGATCAATACAGTCCGTCGGAATACAAGTTCGCGGCCCTCTCGGCGACGACCGGTGAAGTGGTCATCGGTCATCACACCACGCGCAAGGGACTGGTGATCGATGCGGCCGTCGACGCCGGCATCGTGGCCGGAACCGACTACGAACTGACGGTGACGCTCAGGGGCACCACGGTGAGCGTGCTGCGGGACGGCCAGACGGTGCTGGGGTATTCCTTCAACGCCCTGGTGCTGGACGGCGATTTCGGGCTGTTCACCCACGGCGGCGCGAGTTCATTCGACACTGTGACCGTCAGCACCGACGATCCAGCCTTCGGCGCCGAAAACCTGGCCGGTGTGACTGCCTCCCAGTCGGCCTCCTCGGAAACCTTAAGCTACGTCGAACTGTCGTCCCTGGCGTCGGAGGCGGAGGGCCGCTGGCTCGCGGTCGGCGCCGACGCAGGATCGCTCGATCAAGTGACCGTGCAAATCGCCGATCTTCCCGACGCGATCCTCGGTCAGGCCCGCGGCAACGTCGTCCTGGTCGACTCCAACGCCGCGGGGCACGGCTGGTTCGTCGATTCGACACCGCAAGATGACGGCGAGTTCCAAGACGTTGGCGGGCTGCTGTGGGCGCCGCCGGTGAGCCCGGCTTCAAGCAGGATCGATCTGTTGACGGTCCTGATGCACGAGTTCGGTCACGTCCTGGGTAACTCCGACCTCGACCCGCATGAACACACCTCGGACGTCATGGCAGGAAGCCTGGCAGCCGGCACCCGGCGAAGCCCAACGGCCGCCGATCTCGGCCCGGACGATGCACAGCTCGTGGCCAACGAGTTGGCCGACACGGCGGAGGTGCCTCTGGCAACGTCACTCCTCCGCGGCCTCCTCTCCACGGGCCTTTCACAATTCGACACGGCGGCCCGCATCGAACAGACCCGCCATGACGATTCCTCAACGACCGAACAACTCGTCTCGCTTCTGAAGCTCGATGCCTCTTCAAGTCGGTGGGAACGGGACGACCGGTCGGATCGGAAGGTACAGCGCGGTTGGATGTGGCTGGAGTCCCTTCTCCAGCGATTCACGGATGACGACATCGAGGAACTGGCCGTCGAAGTCTCCCAACAAGAGCCCGAGGACGAAACCTTGTTGGCGATCGATAGCCTATTCGCTGAGTTGGGTCGCGATTTCCCAAGCGAGTAAGCCGGCCCTTTGTTCGCGTGAATCACACGGCTGGGGATGAGAGCCACAGCCAATGACCTTGGGGAGACCGAGGCTTGCGAAGCCCGGTCCTTCACAGCGGCGATCGCGGTGTGGTCGTTCGCCGGAAACAGGGAACTGTGCTTGAAGCGTTGTGAAGTTCCCATCTTTGGCTTTGGCGGTTTTTTCTGGACGTAGGTGCACCGGCAACGGCATCTGATTTCCGGCGCTCGCACGGGGCGATCGCGATTAGCGTCCGATGGCACAGATGTGGCACAGAACCCTTACTAAACGGCACACAACTATAGAAAACCTGGAGAGTGAGGTGAGGTTGGAGGCCTCGGAGCCATCTACGTAAACCCCGTACGATCAAGGAAATACGTTCGTCGATCCCGGCTGGGAGAAACCTGCGATCTACGGGGTCCGGAGCCCACGCTGATGCTGCGTGCCAAACGGGGGTCCCCTTTCAGTCCGCCCGCCCAAACCGCGCTGTCCCAATCGACGAGCGCTGCGCCAATCTGGCAGCGATCGGTAATGCGCTGTTGAACTTGCTGGCTTCGCCGACGTTAGCGGGGCCAACGACGCTTGCTCGTGCGTGCGGATTTCGTATCGGTGTCCTTGGACTCGTCGTTCGATACTTCGTTAGCCAGTTTGTCGACGAGCGCATTCACGATCAAGTGCGTGTCTTTGGTGCAATCTGGATACAGAACCTTCGCATACTGAAGCATTCCTAGCAGGATCGGCCGGAAGTCATTTCTCATTTGCTCCAATTCAACCAACTCGTGTTTTGCCTTTGCGGCTTGGCGTTTCAAACGCGCAAGTGTCTCGGCACGGTAATCGTCAAGAGATGTGGCTGGAGCCCGGGCGTCTCTAGTGGATTCTTGGGATTCGTTCGGTTCGGATTCGACGACGGGGCAGGTCTCAGGTGGGGCATCCACAGGTTCCCGCAAGCGGTCGACTGGCGTGGTACGTGCCGGCGGATCTGCGTCATGTGCCCGCCGTCCTCCGAGCTTGTCTGCAACAACTTTCGACGCGCCCATAGTGAACCTCTTCTACGTTGATTCAGTGTTTCGCGTTGTGCGCTTGCCCCAGTGCTGAGGATAGCGCTGGCCCAGGTCGGGAGTCAGCCAACTGAAGCGACACCCTTGTGAGGGATACGCGGGCTTGTGGCCGACAGTCATCGCTGGACGTCTTTCACCTTGCTTTCGCTTCACAGGTTGCGTCCCTGAAAACTTCGGTAGTGTCTCGGTACAACCCCGACAGTACCAGTTAAATCGCGAACGGCCAAAGAGGAACTCGATGGTCATGGCCCAAGCTTCCTGCGACTGAAGACGGGCCGCGAGCCCTAAACGTCTTGTTCGTAAGGACTTGGGACTGCTTGGTGCCACTTTCGTGGACATGCAAGTCGATGTCGCCAAGCTTCATGGTCCGCTGCTCGTACCACTTGCAGAACGCCTCATAGTTGTCGGTCGCTCCCAACGGGATATGTGTGTTTTCCCTGGGGACATTGATACCGTCGTGAGACGACGGAATCCTTATGGAGCGTGATGTGTTCGCACGAGTGTCGCGGGAAATGGTCAACGAGCCATTGGCCTACGAGTGGAGAAGAGATTGATGTGAACGCTCATCCGGATCGCAATCAAGGAGAGCCTGATGAGCGGACGCCATTGCAGTTCTGACAGAGTGTATCCGGTATTAGAGTGCGGCGTTGGCGGCGCACGTGCCACTGATGAAGATAATGGCCGAGAGTTCCTCAGACTAGCAAGCTGTTCTCGGTGCGGCTCTGCGAGCACGTTTACCGACTCTTTGGACAATGGAATTGTCTCGACCATGGCCGACGATAACACGGTTCTGAATACTAAGCAAGTTTTGGCAAACGGTGTTTTATCGAGCGTCGTGATCCACCTTGTATCGTAGACACATGAATCGACTTTTCAGGTGCCCCACTCAGCCTGAAACCCAGGAACCGTCAGCTGTCTCCGTGGTCACTGCGTTGGCTTTCTGCTGGTGAATCCATGAATGGGCGTCGGCAGGAAACGACATCCGGCGTGATCTATGGTCGTCGGTTTCGGCGGTAGTCGACCAGGGCCCTCTCTACCAGGCCACTGAGCGAGCAGCGGGCTTCCCACCACCAGTCGCGGTACTCGGTGGCCAAGTTGCTGGAAATCCGCAGGGTTACCTTGTCCTTCGGGGATTGAAAACGGTCATGCCGACCGAGGGGGCGACCGCCTCTGGCTCCCTGAACATCATCCGAATGGTTGTTCCCCGAATCGAGCGGTGATGAGTATGGCTAATGCAGGAAGGACTTTAGGGGCCGGGGTGGTTCCCGGTGCCTGCCTTTGGTCGGGCAGGTGATTGAAATCGTGGAGTCTGGGAGTGTGGCCTGAGTAGAAGTCGGGGAGACTCGTAGCGGAAGCTACGGGTGGATCTGAGCGGTGTCGCGGCAAGGCAGTCGCGACCCGTTGGCGTGTTTACGGGTGGTGCCGGACACATCCTCCATTCTGCCAAACGAATGTTCGTTCGCGAACGAGTTCTTGGTGGAAAGCGAGGAAACCACGACGAAAGGGCTGACCGGCCTTTGGGCCGATCGGAAGGTCGGGCGGCTGCGGGAATTGTCCCCAGCCGCCGGAATTCTTGGTTGAAGGTGATGCGGCTACCGGAGACCGTTTCGGGAGAAGCGATCTCTTGTGGCGGCGAATTGGCGATGGACAATCGACGTGTACCTGGTACATGGCGGTTTCTGTCCCGAGGTTTCTTGAGCGGAACGCCTATAAATTGCCGGGGTCGTACTTGGAATACAGTAGTGACCCCGCCCGGGCGAACCGCCGAGAGAGGTTCTTGCGAAGGTAACACGGTTCTTGCCAAGGTTGCCGTAGCGTCCCGCAAAGGTTTTGGAAATGCGACAGGACGCTACGGGAAAGGTTTTCGCGAACAACTCGACGGCCTGGGGTTAGCCGAAAATAACCCCATCATTGTCAGACGGTTATCCATCGTTCTGAAGCAAATGGCAAGCAGATGCTGAATTGGGGATATGGAGTATCGTTGTGAAGCCACGTCACCAGTCGGATTTGTACAGCAATTGGTGAGTTGCTATCTGCCGCACGGATACTGGTTCTACGTCCCTGGGTGCATTCCTGAGCACAAAGATCCACGAAGCGTGGATGAGAAACTGCTTGCCAAGTACGGCATCGGCGTTTCCAGATCGTCACGGGCACGACGGAAGCAAGCCGGCATTGCGAACGTTCACTACTTGAGGCATGAGCGGTTTTTCGCCCTGCTGGCCACGCATGGCCATCACCCGTTCTACGACGATGAGGCCGACAACATCCGCGACGTTCGCCGCGTGCCGATTAAGTTTGCCGGCTACTCAATCAGCGTGAAGAAGGGCGGATACCGTCGCAAGGCATCGCCGAACAGCCCGGCGATTCGTGACGACAAATGGCGAGTTCGGGTCCAGATTGACCAGGAAATCTATCGCGATCTGACGGCGTACTTCCTGGATATCGCCCTTCTCCGCACCGTGGAACAACTTAGTCGAGACCTATTCAGCCTCCTAGACGAGCCGTACGCTCCGGTTCGACCAACATGGTGCCCCGACAGTCGCCGGGTTCCTTTATGTAACCCTGGCCTCACTCGCCGCCGGCCTGACCGTCAGTTCCATTCGATGGATACTCATCGACAGTCTTCACCACGCCACCGGCATCAAGCCGCCCAGTTGGGAGTTTGCCCGCCTCGACGACCGACTGCAAGGTTTCCTTGCCCTGGTCGAGAACCATTACCGCTATTATCAGTTCTACGCCAATTCCGCCGTCGCCGGGGGAATGGTTTACACAGCATACATCGTATCGAACAACGTCAACCTCTGCCAGCCAAGCTGGCGAAGCTTTGGATTCATCCTGCTGGAAATCGTATTGCTGACAGGATCACGCGATTCGCTTCGGAAGTGTTACTTGCGAGCAGAAAGACTGCTCGGAACCCTTGAAGCCCCTGAAAGGAGCGTTAGTCATGACGAACGGCTTTCACAAGGAGAAGGAAAAGAGCGTGAAGAAGGTGCAGGAGAAATCGGCGTCGGCGCAGAAGCCGAGCGAGGCGAAGCCTTTCGTAATCAGGCAGCACACGACCGAGCAGACGCCAAAACTCGCGGCTATGGTCGTGGCGTCGGACATGACACAGTTCATGGGCGACGACGTACTCGATCAGACGCCGTGGTGCGAGGATGACACGCCAGTTGAATCGCAACTGGCCGCTTGGTCCTCCACTTCCCCAGCGGGTTTTCATCTCTCGAACCTGGAGGGACTCGTATCGCGTGCCAAGTTTGCGGGCGAGTTGTCCCACCACCGTTTCCAGGTAGGTTGAGGCGTGCTCACGATACCATTGCATCATCGCGGCACACACGGCTTCCCGCCGGCGGGGCGAAGACCAACGCCGGGAAACGGTTACTCGGAAGGTGCCTCGGGTCATGGTAGCTCGTGGCGTGACGTGCGTCCCGGAAACCGGGACCACCTTGAGTTGATGTTGGCGACCCAGGTAAAGCAATGATTCGCCGCTGACCAAGCGGCGACGAAGGACGATCCCGTTTCGCGAGAAACGGTCCTGCTGCTTGATAATCCATTCTGCCTTCTTGCCAACCGTCTTGGCAATCCGTGAGCGTCGCGTTCCTTTGGGGCTCATCGCAGAATCGAGTACCTGAGGGTTTGAAAGAGTGTGGACATACTGCTTTCATGGAGGCAACTTGTGACCAAACAAGGACTTCCACGAAGGAGCGAGCATGTCCACGACGTTATTG
>SDBV01000710.1_pt1 | contig 48180 bp, 30 predicted proteins | sample 2277081 | NCBI WGS metagenome assembly SDBV01 (sample SAMN10402039, study PRJNA504765) | marine sediment metagenome | isolation source: marine sediment core GS10_PC15, 223 cmbsf | place: Arctic Ocean: Southern Knipovich Ridge | collected 2010
AGCGGGACATTTGTAACCTTGACCGCCGGAATAACGGGATCGATTCCACTGGATTCCGCTATGGGAAGGCTGGAATAGGGTCTCCTTTGGGCCACGCGGACGTATCGGTCATCAATGACAAGATTGACGTCATACGCGGTGGAAATGAAATCGAATACCTCACGCATGTCCGCGTTCGTGAGATCGAGGGTGACAATCGTTTGGTCGAGTTTCTGCTTGAGCGCCTGAATATTCTTCTCGTTCTCGGACAACTCCTCCTCAGTCTCCGCCGCACTGGCCGACAGAACCGAGACCTGCACGGCGATTCCCAAAGAAATCACCGTGACAAGGGCAATGGTCCCGGCGAATAGCCATGCCGATCGGTTTCGGTGATCAGTCGAAACGCCGACAAGGCGGCGAATACGGTTGATGAGAGATCCGCCGGTAGCGGCGACGGCGAGCCTGGGCATTACGCCGCGAAGCTGCTCCAACTCGGTGAGGGCGCGCGCGTAAGTCGCCGCATCCCCACAAACCGAAACGGCCAGGTCATCGCAGCAATTCTCCCGCTCGATCCGGATGCGATGGGACACCCACCAGACGGCCGGGTGATAGAAGAGCAGGGTTTCTATGACCGTCTGGACCAGGTTGACCAGGTAGTCGTGACGGCGGATATGGGCCAGCTCGTGGGCCAGGACGGCCTCCAGTTGTTTCGACGAGAGACCGGTCAGTGCGCTGGCGGGAATCAGAATTACAGGGCGCAGCCAGCCGATGGCGGTCGGAACCTTCGCGAGCGCGGATTCCAGGAGCCGCACGGGCCGGCTCACCCGCAGTCGCTGAGAAAGGCGTTTGAGCATTTCCTGGCAGGATTCACTTGCCGGTTTGACCAGGCGGCGTTTGAGGCGCTGCGCCTGGGCCCACCCTCCCAGCAGGCGAATGGAGAGAACAAGGACACCGGCCAACCACCCGGCCACTATCCATAGAAGGTGCGGTTCGAGCAGGTTGGAGATCCGCGTCGTCCACGGTAACGGGGGACCGGCCGTGGATTCCGGTGGAACGGCGGATGGGTCGATGGGGGAGGCGGGCAAGGGGGTGATTGAGAACACTTGTGCCGAAGCTTCTGCCGTCCGGTCGGCTCCATCGACTGGAGTGGCGGTCGGCAAAATCGGTACGAACCACATCGTTACCATAAACAGCGCTGCCATCACCGCCATGGCGATGCAGCCGGCCAGGTAGCGAGCGTTGGCTGTTCGTTTTCTCAGCAGCCACAGCGCGCCGGAAAGCAATACGGCCACACTCGCTCCTGCCCAGACGAAATGGACCAGTGTCCACCCGAGACGCTGGACAACCGGGTGGGCGATCATGGTTTCAATCATTGTTTTGGGGCACCTCCCTCCAACTCTTTGAGCAGTCGTCGAATTTGTGCCAATTCCTCGGGCGAGGTCTTCTTGGTCGCAAGGGCCTGCATGACGAGTTTCTGCGCCGAGCCGCCGAAGGCCCGGTCGAGAAGATCGCTCACCAGTTGTTTTTGAGTCTGCGCTTCCGTCAACGCGGCCTGGTAGATATGAGTCCGATGGGTTTCATCCCGATTGACAAGGCCCTTTTTCGTCATGATCTGAAGAAGCTTGAGTGCGGTGGTGTATCCGGTGGGTCGATTGGAATTCAGTTCCTCGTGGACATCCCGAACGGTGCTTGACCCGCGTTCCCACAGGACGCGGAGAATCGCCAGTTCGGCGTCCGTCGGTCGCGGCAGTTTCGTTTTTCCCATGCGTACATCCCCCTTTCTGATAGCAGTGTATACGACAAGCTTCGTAATGTCAACGAAAATCTTCGTAGATCGCACTGCACAGTTTGAATTGGGAGGGAAAATGCTATAATCCAGGTCCCAGCGGATAAGTTGGAGAAGGCCCGGGCCCGGCTGGACAGCGCCCGGAAGGCGGGCCTCATTCTGCTCAACGGGGTATCCGATCTCGAAGAAGACCAGGAAGAATCCTGATTGGCGGAGGAGTCAAGCGAGGAGAAGACATTGAAGATTGAAGATCAACTCAAGCAGTCGGGGCTTGATGACATATATGAGAAGGTGATGAAGGGCGAACGGCTGTCTATTGAAGACGGGGTGCGTCTTTATGAGACGCCTGACCTCCTGAGCGTCGGGTGTCTGGCGGATATCGTCCGCGAGAGGAAGAACGGCAATTTCGCGTATTTCAACCGGAATCAGCACATCAACTACACGAACATCTGCAATAAGGGCTGCCGGTTCTGCGCGTTTCAGCGGTTACCCAATGCGCCCGACGCGTATTGGCTGAGCCTGGAAGAGGTGGAGGAGAAGCTGGAGAAGTTCCTCTATATTCCAATCACAGAAGTGCACATGGTCGCGGGAATCAACCCGCGGATTCCCTATTCCTACTATCTCGATCTACTCCGGACTGTAAAGCGTGCGCGGCCCGAAGTTCACATCAAGGCCTTCACAATGATCGAGGTGGAGGAAATCGTTCGGGTGTCCGGAAAATCACCGGAGGAGGTTTTTTCCGATCTTCGCGACGCGGGGCTGGGATCTTTCCCGGGAGGGGGCGCCGAGGTTTTCAGCGAGCGGGTCCACGTGGAGTTATTCCGGCGGAAGCTGGACAGCGATCGATGGCTCGACCTGGCGAAGATTGCCCACGAGCTTGGGTTCCGGTCCAACGCGACCATGCTTTACGGGCATGTGGAGACCGACGCGGAACGGGTAGAACACTTAGTCAAACTTCGGGAGGCCCAAGACGAGACGGGGGGATTTCAAACGTTTATACCGCTGGCGTTTCATCCGGAAAACACTGAGCTCGACCATATTCCTCCGACAACCGGGATGATGGATCTTCGAACCATCGCAGTTTCGAGGCTGATGCTCGACAATTTCCCCCATATCAAGGCCTTCTGGATCATGATTACTCCTCGAATCGCCCAGATCGCCCTGTCATTCGGTGCGGACGATATAGACGGAACGGTTCTCGAGGAGCATATCACCCACGATGCGGGCGCCACCACGCCCCAGGGGCTGACCCAAAAAGAAATGATCCGGCTTATCCGCGAGGCGGGCCGGACCCCGGTGGAAAGAGATACGCTTTACAATGTGGTCGGCCTGAACTGAAGCTGTGAGAGAACTTCAGTGACGCGTGGCCGAAGGAAAACGAGGTACTACTTCTCGATGAGCTGCATCAGCTCTTCATGGATCGTCCGGGCGACTTCTTTCCGTGTTTCCTCGTTAACTTTGTAGTGGTACTGCTGCTCCAGGAGCTCGAAACTCCTCATTACAACCTTGTAAGTTAAGTCCTCCAGTTTCATAAGCTGAAAAGTTGCATCCTCCGATTCTTCATTCGCCAAGTTTCAATCTGTGAGATCCATCGTTGCGCTCACCTGAGATATTCATCCTGGAAATCTCAGAGCGAGTTCGATGGAGGGTAACACATCACCTCTAAACCGGGCAAGGACCAAGATAACAGATTGATCGGCCGACCTCTAAGAACAGCTACGGACAGATGAGTGTACAAACCGTTGTGAATGTGATGAGAATGTGCTCCCAGGGATGTCTTAAGCGGTTCGACCGCCCCGGAGAGGCGTACGCAAGTAGCTTGGGGTGCAGTTCGCCCCAGGCGAACGAAACCCCAGGTCCACGATGCATCCCTTCCCGCGCCCCGGTTCAGCCGTCGCAGCTGCTTTGGCGAAGTCGGCAGGGGCGCACGAGACCGTTATTGCCGAGGTTATTGCTCATGATCCTGTGCGTCCGACCCTTCGGGGCGGGAAGAATAATCGGGACACTTACCAGGGGTTCCGCTTCGCTCCACCCCCGGCTACTCACGTTTGCCCCTCCGGGGCAACAATGAACCAAAACCGGCGCTCCGTTGTTTGTTCACCTATCTTTGGGAAGCTGTACTAAGTCGCAGTCGATAGGGACGAGCCTGCGGTTGACGGTCTGAAAGAGTTGGTGCTAGACTGCCGCGTTCCTTCGAGGTACCTAAATCGCCAAGAGGTTCATAAAGTGTCAGAAGAAAGAAAACCGTGCCGCATCGAAGCCTGCTACGGGGTGGCCTTGTTTGGTTCGGAGGTATGCTGGCAGCATATTGAGGACAAGGAGGCATACCGGCAGAGGATTCAGGAAGCATGTCGAGGCGGCGAGGATCTCTCGGGGGCAGTGCTCGTGGTAGCGGATTTGTCCTCCCTGGACCTGACGGATGCAAATCTTGCCGGTGCGAACCTCGTCGGTGCGGACCTGACAGGGGCAAACCTCGAGCGGGCGGATCTGTCGAATGCCAAACTCACGCGCGCGATACTGGAGAATGCGACCCTGAAAGGCGCTAACTTAACGGCTGCGATGGCAGAAGGCGTTTACGCCAAGTCTGCCGTGCTATTGGATAGTCAGGCTCCCAACTCCAATTGGTCGGGTGCAGACCTGACGGAAGCGGATTTGTCCGGCGCGAATATGAAGAGTTCGCTTTTCCGTTGTACATACGGCAGGAAAAGCAAAATGTACGATCTGAATGCTCGGGATAGCTTCTGGGATGCGTCTGTTCTGACGGAATGCGTATTCGACCGGGCCGATTTCTACAACGCCGTTTGCGCAGCAGTTCGCTTCAAGAACTGTTCATTTCGGGAGGCGAATCTGGAGGAAGTGAATCTGGTAGGGGCGTTGGTTGTAGATTCGGATCTCAGCGGCGCCAATCTGACGCGGGCCCGGTGTGGGCGAACAGTGTTTCGGAGATCGAATCTGGCGGGAACATGTTTGGAGCATGCAATCCTGCGGCACGCAGACCTCGGCGACGTGGATCTGTCCGGCGCGAAGCTGTCGGAAGCGCAGTTCGAGCGGGCCCGATTGAAGGGGGCCGTTTATTCGAAAGGCGCGTTCGATTGCGCGAAGACTCCGGGCGCGGAGTTCTGACTCAGGAGCGATGTAAATGATGGGCTTTGAGATCAAACGGTTCATCGTCACCCCGATGTTGACGAATAACTATGTCGTAAGCGATCCGATTTCAGGGGGCGGATTGGTGGTGGATGTCGGAGAATACACTTCTGAGATGCGATCCTATCTCAAAGAAAAGGGTATTGTTCCGGAGCTGGTTCTTCTAACCCACGACCATTGGGACCATTCGTCCGGAATCGAGGACCTGTTGAAAGACCACACAGCCTCCGTTGTGAAGAAGGCCACGAATTGGGGCACCACACCGGGGGATCGATTCGTCAAACATGGGGATGAATTTGATTTCTGTGGGGCGAATGTGAAAGTATTGGAAACTCACGGCCACACGCCGGACGGGATATCCTTCTGGTTTGGGGATTTCGTTTTCTCAGGAGATGCCCTGTTCGCCGGAGCGGTCGGGGGTACCGGGGCACGTGCCGATCACATCACTGAGCTGAGCACCGTCAGGAGTTCCCTTTTTCCGTTGCCGGACGGTACGATTGTCTATCCGGGTCACGGTCCCCCGACGACGATTGGGGCGGAGAGGTGTTTCAATCCCTTTTTCTTTTGATGAAGTTGTAGATTGCTTAAGATTGGACAAGAAATGTTGAGGGAGTCGATATGAAGTCAATCAAGAAAGTCCTTATTGGTTACTTGCTGATTTTCGTGTGTGCGGTTTTTGGGGCCGCCGAAGCTTACGGACAAGGCGATGAGAATGACCTTCCCGAAGAAGAAGCGAAGCTGAACGGCAAGGTGGCGCTTGTCGAAACGATCAAGGGCAAGTTTGCCATCGAATTGTGGCCGGACATCGCCCCCAACCACGTGGAACGATTCATCGGTTTGGCGGAAGCAGGTTTTTTTAACGACAAGCCCTTTCACCATATTCTCCGGGGTCAGTTCGCGCTGTTTGGTAGACCCGACGGGACAGCTCTCCGTGAACTCTCCACTCCGATCGATGCGGAACTGAAAAGCGTGCGGGTTGTTCCGGGAACAGTATTTCTTGAGCATCCCGAGGAACAATTCGATCTGGGGACGACGGAAGTCGGGATTTCTTTCTTTCGAATTCCCGCCCGGGATGGAGAGTACACCTGCTTCGGCCAGGTTTTTCGCGGAATGTCAGTTGTGCGGGCCATCAGCGCTGTCGGAAGCGTCCCGGCAGTGGGGACAGGATCTGCTCTGCCCCAGGAAGAGGTTCTGGTTCACAAGGTGACCATCATGGACAGATCCGAACTGGATAAGCATGAACCTCTAAACCCCAAGAAGTAGACCGAAAAGCCAAATCTTGCGGCTCGATCTGGCCGGTGATATACTCTCTCTGTATGGCGGTGTAGCTCAGATGGTTAGAGCGGCGGACTCATAACCCGCAGGTCCGGGGTTCGATTCCCCGCGCCGCTACCATTATTCGAAGCCTTCTCAGGCTCTCGAGGTGTTGATGACCCTTGGCGGCCAAGGGTGGCCGCCACACAGACACCCTCATAGGTTCCTTCCAATTACCCTTCCCACTGAATCTCCAATGGATCCGGTTAACCTTCGGCAAAAAATTCTCGACTTCATTCAAAACCGGGGCCTGCTTGTCGGAGGCGACCGCCTGCTTGTTGCAGTGTCCGGCGGTCCCGATTCAATGTGTCTGCTCCATGTTCTTGTCCGCCTGAAGGAAGAGGTTGATTTTGCAGTGGAGGCAGCCCATTTCGACCACAGCACCCGGGAGGGTGACTCGGAGAAGGACGCGGATTTTGTGGAGGGGCGGTGCCAAGACCTGGGTGTTCCCTTGACGCGTGAGAAGTGGTCGAAACCTGAAGGTGTCCATTTTCACTCGGCGGCTCGAAAGGCGAGATACGACTTCTTGAGCCGTATTGCCTGCTCGCGGGGAATGAACAAAGTCGCGACTGCACATCAGGCTGAGGATCAGGCGGAAACGCTTCTGATGCGATTGATCCGCGGGACCGGGCGAAGTGCGCTGATGGGGATTCCTGTGTCTCGTCCTTTGGAGATCGTTGGAGGGAAGGTGGTATTGATCCGTCCCCTGGCAAACACCCGGCGGCAGGAAATCGAGGAATACTTGAGACAGGAGGGCGTCCCATGGGTCGAGGATCGGTCGAATTGGGACCCGCTGTATCTGAGGAGCCGAATTCGTCACGAACTGATCCCGCACCTTCGCGAAGAATACAATCCAAGGGTGATCGAAGCGTTGCTCCGGTTCACAGATATCGCAGAGGCCGAAGAGGACTTCCTTGAATCCCAAACTCAGAAAGTCGAGGATGAAATTCTCGCGGGGAAGGAACCCTGCCGGGTCGATCGCGACCGGTTCCGGAAGATTCATCCGGCGATTCGAAGGCGAGCTCTCCGCCGTGTGCTCCGTGAATTGCTTCGACGCGATGCGGAACAGTCAGAGCCGGGCCTCCGGGCACGAGATGTCGACGAAGATGTCATTCTGAGAGCAGAAGATGCCATCGTGAATGGGCAGCCGGGATACAGTGTTTCTCTGGCGGGATCCGTGGCCCTTCGTATCGATTCCGAATTTGCCACCTTTGAGCTTCAACCCGAAGATCGGTCGGCAGTTGAGACGGAGTGGCCAATCGAGTTGGAAGGAACGACCGCGATCGGAGGTCTGGGGATTGAGATTCACGCCAAGAAACACCGGATCGAGAATTGGGAAGGGGACATCCGGCAGTGTACCCCGGTAAGGCAGATTTTCGATTTCGGCGAACATCCCGGTCGGCTGATGATCAGAACCTGCCGGCCGGGAGACTCTTTCCGTCCCTTCGGAGGACCCGGGAGGAAAAAGGTCAGCGACGTGCTCTCCGACAACCACATCCCTGCTCAGCGTCGAAAGACCTGGCCCGTGCTGTTTTCTGGGGATGAAATCGCGTGGGTCATCGGATTGCGCCCGGCGGAGTGCTTCAAATTGACTGGGGAAACCCGTGTGGGTCATTGGGTTGAGGTGGAAGGGCTCGAACTGTAGACACTGTGAATACTTTGACCTCACCTGGTCCGGAACTAAACGGAGGGTACACCGTCTGAATACTGAGGGATTGGCCCCGAACCGCTTGTCTCAGACAGGGGGTTGTGGTAGAATCTCTTAGCGGCCCACATTGAACAAATGGTTGTCAATCAAGAAGATAACGCTGGAATGCGTTCCGTCCGGCGTCAAATATCATGAGCTTCTTCAACAATTTCGCTAAACAGCTTTCGGTTTGGATCATTTTCATTGTGATCCTTATCATTATGCTCCAGGTCTACAAGAATAACCGCCAGGCCCCGGAAAAGATCTCCTTCGATAAATTCAGAATCCTCCTTGAACAAGAGGAAATTGATTTATCGGAACCTGTCGAGGTAGTAGGCGGTGAAAAGGAGTCGGACGCTACAGTTCGCGGGAAATATGTAGACGCTATGGTTCAGGGAGAAAATATAGTAGGAAGAGGGTGGTACTTTGACTTCGTCCGCGACCGCGTCCTGAATTTCCTGGAAGAAGAGGAAATACCCTATGGTTACGAACCATTTGAGCGCAATAATTTCTTGTGGGCTCTGGCCCAACTGATTCCCTTTATCATTCTGATCATGATCATCTGGTTCTTCGCCTATCGCCAGATGCAGGGAGGCGGCAGCAAGGCGCTTTCATTCGGCAAGAGCCGGGCCAAGATGCATCACCAGGGGGACAGCGCGCCGACGACGTTCGAGGATGTGGCCGGCGTGGATGAGGCAAAGGAAGAGCTCCAAGAAATTATTGAATTCCTGAAAGACCCCAAGAAATTCACCAAACTGGGCGGGAAGATCCCGAAGGGAGTTCTATTGATGGGGCCACCCGGGGCGGGAAAAACCTTGTTGGCGCGGGCTGTGGCTGGAGAAGCGAAAGTCCCATTTTTCAACATCAGCGGATCTGATTTTGTCGAGATGTTCGTGGGGGTCGGAGCCAGCCGGGTCCGAGATCTGTTCCAACAGGGTATGAAGAACGCCCCCTGCATTATTTTCATTGACGAGATAGACGCCGTGGGCCGTCAGCGAGGCGCCGGGCTGGGCGGCGGGCACGATGAGCGGGAACAAACCCTCAACCAGCTTCTGGTAGAGATGGACGGCTTCAACGCCAATGAGGGAGTTATTCTCATGGCGGCGACAAACCGGCCGGACGTTTTGGACAAGGCGCTGTTACGTCCAGGCCGTTTCGACCGCCAAATCGTCGTAGACAATCCGGACATTCACGGGCGGCATGGGATTCTAAAAGTCCACACCCGGAAGGTCCCGCTTGGGGAAACCGTGGAGCTGGAGGTTCTTGCACGCGGTACCCCTGGATTCTCGGGAGCTGATCTCGCCAACCTCGTCAACGAGGCGGCCCTGCTTGCGGCCCGCAAGTCACAGGACCAGGTGGAAATGCAGGATTTTGAGGAGGCAAAAGATAAAGTGCTCATGGGGCCGGAGCGAAGAAGTATGTTCATCAGCGAGAAGGAGAAGGTCCTCACGGCTTTTCACGAAGCGGGCCATGCGCTGGTGGGACAATTACTTCCCGATTCGGACCCCGTTCATCGCGTTACAATTATTCCCCGCGGGCGGGCTCTGGGTGTGACGATGCATCTGCCGACGGAGGACCGCCATACATATGCCCGCAGTTATTTGGCAAACAAGATCACGATTGCTATGGGGGGTCGAGCGGCGGAAGAGCTCCAATTCGGAGAGATCACGAACGGCGCCGCCCAGGACATCAAGCACGCCACGGAATTGGCGAACCAGATGGTCCGCGAATGGGGAATGAGCGAATCGATCGGTCCGGTCTCCTTTGGGGACTCGGAAGAGATTTTCCTCGGCCGGGATTTTGTTCGGGAGCGAATCTGCAGTGAAGAAGTTGCAGCGGAAATCGATCGGGAGGTCCGTCTGATAGTCGATGGGTGCTACGAACAGGCGCATCGGCTGTTGAAAGAAAACAAAGATATCTTGGACAAGATCGCCGAGGCCCTAATGGAGCGAGAGGTGCTGGATAGTAAGGATTTGGATGAATTAATTCCCCCTGAAAGGGAGAAGCGTGCCCAGGCCTCTGCAACTTCGAAGTCCGAATCGCTTGACCAACCTGTGGCATCCTCGGTGGAATGAAAAAGTCAGGGTGGGAACTATCTGAAGAGCCGGAAACCCGACCCTCATGGCCCGACTCCCGAGTGCGGATCATGGGGGTCTTGAATGTCACGCCTGATTCTTTCTCCGACGGGGGGCAATTCATCGAGCCCGAACGGGCAGTCTCTCAAGCGGCCCAGATGGTCGCCGCCGGTGCGGATATTGTAGATGTCGGGGGCGAATCGACACGGCCGGGGTCATCTTTCGTATCGACGGAGGATGAACTCAGCCGGGTTCTTCCTGTTCTGGATAAGATTCGGCCATCCGACAAGCTTCGGGTCTCCATTGATACGCGAAAATCCGTCGTTGCACGGGCGGCATTGGAACGCGGCGTGTCGATTCTCAACGACATTTCAGCACTGCGCCACGACCCGGAGATGGTCGGTCTCGCTGTCGAGAAAGACTGTGAGGTTATTCTGATGCACATGCGGGGCACGCCTGAAACAATGAACGCGAAACCTCGCTACACCGATGTGGTGGGGGAGATACGGGCTTTTCTCGAGACACGATGCGAATTCGCGGTCCGGGAAGGGATTAAGCCCGAACGAATCTGGATTGATCCGGGCATCGGTTTCGGGAAAGCGCCTGAACACAATCTTGAGATCCTTCGGAATCTGAACCGGTTCTGTGAGCTGGGCTTTCCAGTCATGGTGGGGCCTTCCAGAAAAAGTTTCATCGGGCACACCCTTGGGTTGCCGGTTGAGGAGCGGGACGAGGCCACGGCCGCGGCCTGCGTTGTAGCCGTGATGCAAGGCGCCAGGATGGTTCGTGTTCACGACGTGAAAGCAGTGGCCGGCGGTATTCGAATGGCAGAAGCCATTTCCAAGGGGATAGAATGGAACCCGATCCAGAATGAGGTTCCGCCGGTGGAGATGCGATGTTGACGCCGTGACAAACATGGAGATATTCACCGACAATGGGTAATGAAAAGCGGCAACTCTTTGGTACGGATGGAATCCGCGGCCGAGCGAACGTCTATCCTATGTCGACCAATATTGCGCAACGCGTGGGAATGGCAGCGGGCTACTACTTCAAACAGGGCAGCGACCGGCGGCACAAGGTTCTGATTGGGAAAGACACGCGCCTCTCCTGTTACATGCTGGAGCGCGCTCTGGAAGCCGGTCTCCTTGCCATGGGAGTCGACGTGTTGGAGGTCGGGCCCCTTCCGACGGCGGGAGTCGCCCATGTAACACGGAGCCTGCGTTCCGATGCCGGAATCATGATCTCGGCCTCGCACAATCCCTATCAAGACAACGGAATCAAATTCTTCTCAAAAGACGGCTTCAAGCTGCCCGACGAGGTGGAAGAGGAAATCGAGCGGCTCGTCTTCTCGGACGAACTGGACAATGCCTGCCCGCCTGCCGAGGATGTGGGAAAGGCTTTCCACATTCATGACGGTACCGGCAGATATGTGGAATTCCTGAAAACCTCATTTCCAAGAGGAATGACACTGAATGGAAAGCGAATCGTGGTTGATTGTGCCAACGGCGCCGCATACAAGGTTGCGCCTTGTGTCCTGAGGGAATTGGATGCCGAAGTGATTCCGATTCACGATTCGCCCACCGGTAAAAACATTAATTACAACTGTGGTTCCCAGCACCCAAAGGTCGTATGCGACGCTGTGAAGCAATACAGGGCCGATTTCGGGGCAACGTTCGATGGAGACGCGGATCGTGTTCTGTTGGCCGATAGCGAAGGGGTGGTATACGACGGCGACGTTATCATGGGAATCTGCGCCGCCGAACTCTTCCGCCAGGGGCGCCTTGAAAGAGACACTCTGGTTTCGACTGTTATGACCAACGTGGGTCTGGAGGTATCCCTGGCCAAAAAGGGGATCCGCATGGAGCGGACCCAGGTAGGCGATCGGTACGTCGTGGAGCATATGCGGGAGGGTGGCTTCAATCTGGGCGGTGAAAAATCCGGGCATATCATATTTCTGGACCACAATACCACCGGGGATGGAATCATCTCCATGCTCCAGGTCCTTGCGACTCTTCAAATGACCGGCAAGAGTCTCGCCGAATTGTCCGAGTGGATCGAGGAGTTCCCGCAGGTTCTCAAGAATGTCCGGGTTTCCCAGAAGGTTCCCATTGATGAGATCCCGGCGCTCCAACAGGCCATCCGAGAGGCCGAGAAGAAGCTCGGCGCGAAAGGGAAACTGGTGGTTCGTTATTCCGGCACCGAGCCGCTTCTGCGCGTCATGATCCAAGGTCGGAAGCAGGAAGATATTGAGCGATTGGCTGAAGATATTGCCCGAATCGCTCAAGAAGAGATCGGAGAACAGGCCCTGAGTTCCACTTGATGAATCCTTCATTTCCGACGTGAGTTCCCATCCAACTCCTGCTGGATACCTGGGTTCACGGAGAGTCAATTTCCTGTCCATGCGATTTCGGATCACTCATCCCCGTCATCAGCCTTCCTTGTGTAAAATAGAAAAGCAGATTGCTGAATACCGTGTATTGACATGCGCGGATGTTGCGGGATCCGCAAGTGGCAAGAAACCTTTAAGGTTACGAGGGTGAAGGCATGAATCTCTCGGTGGTGGTGCCCGTGTTCAACAATGAGAAGGGGCCCTCAGAACTCATTGAACGCCTCGGACCGGTCATGGAAGCGGTTGCGGACGAATACGAGGTGATATTCGTCAACGACGGGAGCGGAGATGGCAGCTGGGAGGCTGCCGGATCGCTTTTACACACTTATTGACGGGAGCTCGGCAGAAGGTTTGAAAACGCCAAATAATGGTGCGAACGAATCCTCGGATCCTGCGCGTGCCAAATTGGAGCGCAGGGTTTCGCGACTAATCGAAGCGCTAATCGCTCTGGCACTGTTCACTAGTGCCTCCCTGACTGGCGCGACCTATGTCGCAACCTGGGGCGACTACACACACTTCTATCAGCATAACTACGGCCCTGCAGTAATGGTTGCCCTGGGAGAGGAGTATTCCGATCCCGACCCTTCGAATGACTCCGAAATACGCGCATTTCTGGAGCAGCGGATCGATGCACTCGATATTGCGGCAGCACCTTCTGGCACAAGCGTACAAAAGCCTAGAGCACGGCAAAAGAATTGGGCCTACCTTATCTATACTGTAGGTTTCGTGTGGCGTCTATTCGGAATCTCGTGGGACTCCCTAATTCTCCTTCATGGGATTCTTTACGGAACGATGGTGGTAATCATCTATGGAATATTCCGACTGGGGATGAATCGTGCGCTTGCAGTAACCGGGGCCATCGTTATCCTCCTCTCGCCAGCTTCCCTCTATTACCTCCCAAACCTCCGGGACTTCGCCAAGGCCCCGTTCATTCTCATGTGCGTCTTCTTGCTGGGTCTGATTATAAACAGTCCCCTCAGAAAGGCTCGATTACTGGGACTAGCGTTGGCTTATGGTGCCGTGGTAGGTGTTGGCGTAGGCTTTCGCGCAGACCTACTTATCTGTATTCCCCCTGCAGTCATCGTTCTGACGCTTTTCTTGCCAGGAAAACCCTGGCAATACATGCGTCTAAAGCTGATATGTATCTTGTCAATGCTAGCCATGTTCTTCTGTCTGAGCTATTATCCGATGAGCGAACCGCGGGGGATGCTATACCATGTCATGCACATTGGTTTGGGAGACACTTATGAGCAGTCACTAGGAACCGGCGGATCGACGTACTCCGTGGGTTCGCAGCGGTTCGATGAGCCGAACTACAACCGGGTCACATCATATGCCAGACGGACTTTGGGCGTCACGGATCGAATGCCGTATGGTGGTCAGGCTTACGCAAACGCGGGCAAAAAATACTATCTCGATTTCGTCAAATACTTTCCCGCGGATATCATGATAAGGTGGCACGCTTCTGTACGTCGTATTCTCGATTATGCCCCATTCGTTGCTGGGAAAAGGATCAAGAGTTGCTCGTTTACGGCTATGCTATTAGATATGCGATGGAGGTACTTGGGCTGGTTATCAGGGCTTGGCATATGGTTTGGACTCGCGGCAGTACTCTCGCTCGCAACATTGGGGTGGAGACCCGCTCTTGGCACAACATTCTTGATTGCATACTTCGCCGGTTACCCAGCAATCCAATTCAACCAGAGACACTTTTTTCATCTAGAGTTCGTCCATTTCTGGGTTTTTCTGTTTGTCATTCAAGTGCTTATTCACGGCGCTTCTAGACTCATAAAGTACAGATCTTCTCAGGACAAAGCCCAAGTCTCGCTATCTTCCTTTTCAAGACTTTGCGCCGACCAGTTTAGAAGGCCCGCATTGTTTTCGGCGTGCCTTTTTGCACTCATACTGGTGCCGCTTTGGGGAGCTCGTTTATGTCAGTATTACACGGTGGGAAAACTCTATAAGGACTATGATGAGGCGCGTCTTGAACCTGTTGATTTCTCGGCAACTCAAAGAGGGCCAATGACATGGTTCACTCTCGAGGAAGAACACGCGGATACGCCTCCCAAGCAGAAGATCGAATTGAATGATGGTGATATCCTCACCGACTACCTGGTCGCGGAATTCGATTGCAGGCGCCCTCTTGAGATCACATTCGGGTACAAGCGCAGCAATTTACTCAAGAACTTTCCTTACAATAGCAGGAGTTTACGCAAGAACTTTTCTTACAATCAAACAATTTGGCCTGGAGCCTCCAATAATTCGAAAAACGTTAAGTTCTATTTTCCCGTTTATGAGGGGCCTTCGATATGGGGCGAAATCACGTTCGAGGGTATCGGCATTCGGAATGTGGACGCTGGCTTGCTGAAAGCTCTGTATCGTGTAGAACACGCAGGGAGATTTCCCTTCCTTCTCCATCTCACTCGTACACCGGGTTATTCATCGGGCGCGCGATTTCATAAGTATCAGAAACATCTGAGACTCGATCGCCAGCGGGGCTCGGCAGCCAGAAGGGACAACTTGTTGGAGAACGGGGATTTCGAGAATTGGCCGCGCAATTTGGCTGCACCGCCCAGTTTCAATGTGCCTCAGAAGGCATCAGTACTGCGGAAAGAGCCTGCCCGGACTGCTCGAGGTAGGCTCGCGGTTAAGCAGACATGGGACCAGGCGGATAGCCGACTGTCTATGCGTCATCGGTTTTCCGTCGAACTAAAGAACTTGAAGAGCAACACCACCTACGAGCTCTTTATCAAAGCAATGGTTCCTGAATCCAATAGAGTTCGTATCGCAATGTACCAGAAAACTCTTGCAGCAAAGGGGCGAAGCCGGTACAGGCTTCTGGAACCCGAAGTTATAATGCTCGATAGATCAATAGGGTTTCGGGAATATGTTGGAAGATTTACTACCCTCGACGAAGAGGATGACACGGTGGTAATTTCAACGTTCTGTCGCGGAGGGAAGTTTCCCATCTCGGCATATTGGGACGATTTCCGGCTCACCGAATTGGCATGGTGATGTCTCCGAATCGCTCCTTCGTCGGCTTGTGCAAGTGCGCATGACCTGCCCCCGCCTACGCTAATAACCCAAAGGTCACAGGTTCGAATCCTGTCCCCGCTACCATATGCAAATCAGGGACTTGCGCACTTAAACGCATATGGCGACTTAAAGCCCTAGTGCCTGTCCCCATATAACGGACACGATGACCTCAACCGGGGAGACGAACGAAAAACTGACGGAGGAATCCGTCTGAATTTGGGCCAACAGCAGAGGGGAGTACTCAAAACGGCCATTTCGACACCCTCTTTGGTCTCGCCGAGAGGCCATCTTGGTAAATCATGTATTGAGAGACCGGAAAAAGGGGCGTATGATCGTTGCAAGGTGGCCTCGGGTGGTCGTGGGCGGGTCCATATGGGAAATCTCTGGAAAAGCAGATTGCTGAATACCGTGTATTGACATGCACGGATTTTGCGGGATCCGCAAGTGGCAAGAAACCTTTAAGGTAACGAGGGTGAAGGCATGAATCTCTCGGTGGTGGTGCCCGTGTTCAACAATGAGAAAGGGCCCTCAGAACTCATTGAACGCCTCGGACCGGTCATGGAAGCGGTTGCGGACGAATACGAGGTGATATTCGTCAACGACGGGAGCGGGGATGGCAGCTGGGAGGCTATCGCAGACCTGACGGGCCGCCATCCGTGGGTCCACGGGATCAATTTGATGCGAAACTACGGCCAGCATAATGCGCTGCTGTGCGGTACGCGGGCTGCGCGAGGTGACATCATCGTCACCATGGATGACGATCTACAGCACCCGCCCGAAGAGATCCCGAAGCTTCTGGAGAAGCTGCGGGAAGGTTTTGATGTGGTCTATGGCGTGCCGGATCGTCCTAAGCACGATTTCTGGCGCAGAGCCGCCTCCTATTTGATCCGGCTGTCGCTCCGGCTGGCAATGGGTGTCAAAATAGCCGGGCAAGTCAGTCCCTTCCGAGCCTTTCGCGCGCAGGTTCGCGAAGCGTTTGCCGATTACGAGAGTCCGTTCGTGGCCCTGGACGTACTGCTCAGCTGGGGCACCACGCGCTTCGCCTGTGTCCCGGTCCGGCATGCGGCCCGTGAGCAGGGCGCTTCCACCTATACGATCGGCAAGCTGGTGGGCCTGGCTGTGACGATGATGACGGGATACAGCTCGGTGCCCTTGCGGCTGGCAAGTTTTCTCGGGTTCGGATTGACCCTTTTCGGGGTGGTCATATTGGTATGGATGGTCTCGGTCTTTTTCCTGTATGGCGTGCAGCCTCGGGGATTGGGGTTCACCGCATCGCTCATCTCGATTTTTTCGGGCGCCCAGATGTTCGCGCTCGGCATTATCGGAGAGTACCTGGCGCGAATGCACTTCCGGATGATGAACCGACCCACATATGTTGTGCGCCAGAAGACGGATGGCCAATCGTAAGAAAATCACCGTACTGGTCCTGGGAGTGGGAGGAAACATCTCCCAAGGCATCCTGAGGCTCTTGCCCTCAGCGATTTGCGTTGCCGGGTCGTCGGCGTATGCATCAGCCCGCTGGATTTCGGCCTTTATACTACGGACCGGATACGCTCACGGCCTTGTTGCGTCAGTCGGAGTTCAGTCGGCTGGCGGGTTATGAAGCCACGAACGATGCAGCCCGTGAGGGTTGCGGGCAGGTCTATAAGGGAAATGTCAGATTCATTCAAAGGACAAGCGCTCGAATGAACAAAAAACTCAGTCTTGACGAGATTCGATCGTACTGGACCCGTCAGGCTGTTGAGCACGGAAAATCCTGCTCGGCCTCCTGGTCGGATTTTCGCGTCATCCAGATGGAAATTCGTGAAATGCTCAACTATCTGAAAGACGGCGATCGCGTTCTGGACGTGGGCTGCGGGAATGGTTTCTCCGCTGTTCAGTTGGCCTCGCAGCGACGTATCGATGTCAAGGGTGTGGATTGCATTCCTGAAATGATCAAGGAGGCGCGTGGGCGCGTGGAAGCGCTGGATCTCAATCTACCTGGATCTATTGAGTTCACTGTCGGCGATATCCTGAGTTTGGATGAGCCTGACGGCGCATGGGACAAGGTCATAGTTGTGCGCGTGATCATCAACCTCCATGGTTGGGAGAACCAATTAAAGGCCGTGCAAGAATGCGTGCGTGTACTCAAACCCGGCGGCCTTCTCCTGATGTCTGAGGCGACTATGGAGGGCTGGTCGGCCATGAACCATCTGCGCGCAGAACATGGATTACCCGAAATCCCGGTCCCTGCATTTAATGCCTATCTCAGTCAGAATCAGGTAGTTGGAGCACTGGCTGATGACGCAGAGCTCCTTGATCTGAAGGATTTCTCGAGCACGTACTACGTGGGTACACGCGTCCTCAAACCGCTATTTGCGCAAATGACAGGCGCCCCCATTGACGTGGCAGATCCGGGATCGGACTGGAATCGGTGGTTTTCCCAAATGCCATCTTGGGGCGGCTATGGCGTACAGCGCCTCTTCGTCTTTCAGAAGAAATGAGTTTCCGAATTCTCTTTGATAAAGTACCTGAGGACTCCGAGTTTATCTCGGGGACTACGGTCATCGGTCAGCCCAGATATTCTCCCGTCAGCGAAGACCGTCCCGCACAGCCGGAGACGGCCTATCAGGCTTCCAAGCTTTACGGCGAGCACATCGTGCGGGTGGCAGAACCTAGCTGAAATCTAGCGGCAATGTACGCAATCCCATTCAATCGACCAAGCCTCGTTGGCAACGAGTTGCGGTACATCGCAGAAGCCATTGAGTCGGGCTGGGTGTCGGGCGACGGCGGTTTTACGAAGAAGGTCAACGCTTTGCTCGAACAAGAGCTCGGGGTACCGCGCGTCCTTATGACCACCTCGTGTACTCATGCCCTCGAGATGTGCGCCCTCTTGCTTGATATCCAGCCGGGCGACGAGGTAATCGTGCCGTCGTTCACCTTTGTTTCGACGGCAAACGCCTTCGCGCTCCGCGGGGCGCGACCCGTGTTCATTGACATCCGCCCGGACACGCTCAACCTGGATGAGAATCAGCTCGAAGAGCTCATCACCCCGCGGACGAAGGCCATTGTGGCAATGCATTATGGGGGTGTTGGGTGTGAAATGGAGCCGATCCTCGCCATCGCTGAGCGACACGGCGTCCCTGTTGTGGAGGATAATGCCCACGGCCTGTTTGGCAAGTACAAGGAACGCTGCCTGGGCACCTGGGGAGTGTTGGCCGCGCAGAGTTTCCATGAAACCAAGAACTTCACGTGCGGAGAAGGGGGGGCATTGCTTATCAATGAGGAGAAATACGCGGAACGGGCGGAAATCCTCCGGGAAAAGGGGACCGACCGGAGCCGATTCTTCCGGGGAGAGACCGATGAATACACCTGGCTGGCCCTGGGATCCAGCTATGTCCCTTCCGATATCCTCGCGGCCTTCCTGTACGCGCAGTTGGAAGAGCGCCAGGCCATTCAGGCCAAGCGCCGGCGGATATGGGAGTCCTACCGCTGCCGGTTCGAGGCCTGGGGGGAAACCCACGGAATTACCCTCCCCACTGTCCCGGCCCACTGCGAGCAGGCCTATCACCTGTTTTGTATTTTGCTGTCCTCAATGGAACAACGAACGGCGCTTATTGACCATTTGAAATCTCGGAGCATCCTGAGCGTTTTTCACTATCTACCGCTGCATTTGTCGGAGATGGGAAGGGGATACGGAGGGAAACCGGGGGATTGTCCTGTCACTGAGGACGTAAGCGGCCGATTGCTGCGCCTGCCCTTCTGCAATGATCTGAGTGAGAAAGAGCAGGAACAGGTCGTGGAGGCAATGGGGGAGTTTTTTGAAGCCTAAACCTGGGAAGAACCTTCACATGAGTTGCAAACGGCATCAATTCCTCCGCTTAGGCGGCCTGCCATCGCCCCCATAGATACTTCAAGACCCTGGCTGATTGGCATTGGGAAATCGAACCAGGGTCTTGGATCTCTACTTAATCTACTCTTCTTCTTCCTCGACAGATACTTTCTCCACCTTCAGGTTCCCCGAGGTCAATTCACGTGCGGCCACCTCGAACAGGTTCATTCCGGAAGCATCTATGGTGGGTCTGACACCAGAAGCCAGTTGTTTGATCCGGGTCGAGAGGAAATTGCAGAGTAGGTACTTGTTTGGGATGATCTTCGTAACTTCACCTATGAGTGAGTCGTCCAAAGAGTTATCACTCTCCTTTCTTGCTGACGCTCAGAATGCAAGGTTGAGTTAGAGTCGACGGCAGCAAAAAATACCACCGGTCCGGCAGGTACTTTTCGGCACGCGAGGTGTCAAAAGAGAATCTTATGATTTCTTGCCGCTACAGTCAATGCTTTTCAGGCGGTGGACTGCCTCGACTCCTCTCCAAGGTCCTTTTCATGCCGTCCGTCAACGTTTCGCGATCGAGCGTCTTCTGGCAGAAACCCGCACGTAAAGTTTCCGGGGATGAGGGGCCCAGGCGCCCGCGAATACCCTCAAGAAACCGAAATGAGGGTGTTTGATAATAGTCGGATTGGTGGTAAAATATTCATTTTACGCATCCAAGGCGACACGTTGCTGCGTGCCACTATTCTAATTTAGAGAGCAGGGGGGAAGATTTGTCTGCATCGAGAGTTCTAACAAGCCTTCTCCAACTGGTTATTCTATAACTGTTTGTTATAGATAAGAGATAGAGTCGTTCGACCGGAGGTGATTCACAGGGTTGTTTTCGTGCTCAGGACCGGAATTTCGGGATATCAGTGGTAGAATAATAGAGAGTGAAAGGCCGGGACCAGTAATCTTAGAATGCGCACAAAATAAGTGGGCCATGAGCTGGCGGAATATTAAATATAGGCATAGAAATGGCCCGAGTTTCGATTTTAGTTTTTTAGCAGTATTATTAGATCCAAATTCTGTAACTCCTTGCGTATCAAGATCTTCTCGATGATTAGATCTTGACATGGATCAGCGTCCTGGGCTATAATTTCCACGAAACAACCGACGGAAGGTCCTAAGATGGCAGAGCAAGAAACCTCCACCGGATATACACGCTTGGGTGAGGCCCTGGTCGCACAGGGAGTCATCAACGAAGAGCAACTTCAAGACGCAATCGACAAGCAACAGTCCGGCACGGGCGGAATGGAGAAACGCCGCCTGGGTGAAGTTCTGGTCCGCCTGGGATACATCAGTAAACGGAAACTCTCTCAGGGTCTGGCCAGGCAGCTTGGAATCACCCCGATCAAGCTTGACGAGATCGAAATCCCCGCCACTATCATTAACGCCGTTCGTCCTGAAATCGCCCAGATATACAAAATTGTCCCAGTTGATCGGGAAGAGGGTGTCCTCCAGGTTGCTACCGCCGACCCTACCGATGTGGAGAAGCTGGACAACCTCGAACGGCTGCTCGATATGAGGGTCGAGCCGCTCCTCAGCACCGAGGACGATATTCGCGAAGCCCTCCGAAAGTACTACAACGCCTCTCTGAACACAGTTCAAAGCATGCTGTCGACCATGAGCTCCGTCAGCACGATTTCGGGACTTTCCAGCTTGAGTGGACTGAGCGACGGCAGCAGTCTCTCTGGAAGCCATCTGAGCAGCCTGGGGAGTGATTTTGCGAGTGCCGGAATCAGCAGTATCAGCGTGGACAGCATGGAGTTGGATAGTTTTGACGTTCCGGAAGATGAGAAGCAAAAAAAGGACGATGAGAAAGATCCGGGAGACGCCCCCGTAATCAAGTACGTTCACCAGCTAATCATTGAGGCTATTCGGCAGCGAGCCAGTGATATCCACATCGAGCCGTTCCGGGACCGGGTTCGCATTCGGTACCGGATCGATGGTGTGTGCCGGGAGCAGAATGCGCCCCCAAAGGCATACCAGAAGGCGGTGGTTTCCCGGATCAAGATCATGGCCGGCCTGGACATTTCCGAGAAGCGTCTTCCGCACGACGGACGAATCAAGCTGAACTTGATGAGCCGGCCGGTTGACCTTCGTGTGTCGACTATCCCGTCGATCTTCGGCGAAGGGGTCGCCATGCGAGTGCTGGACAAGAGCAGCCTGTTGATTGGGCTGGAGGATCTCGGTTTCACGGCAGATCATATGGATACCTGGAATGACCTGCTCCAGATCCCCAACGGAGTTATCCTTGTTACCGGACCGACGGGTTGTGGAAAGACGACTACGCTGTACGCCTCGCTGCACAAGTTGAATAGGGAGGAAGTGAAGATCATTACGATTGAGGATCCGATCGAGTACATGGTCACCGGACTAAACCAGGTGATGGTTAAAGAAGCGATCGGGTTGACCTTCGGTCGGGCGCTCCGTTCCATTTTGCGGCAAGACCCGGACATTGTGTTGGTCGGGGAGGTACGAGATGGCGAAACTGCAGAGACGGCTATTCGGTCGTCGCTGACGGGCCACCTGGTTTTTAGTACATTGCACACCAATGATTCCTCAGAAGCGATCACCCGCCTCTTGGACATGGGGGTCGCTCCTTTCCTTTTGTCGGCCAGTCTTCGGGCCGTTCTTGCCCAACGCCTGATCCGGTTGATTTGCCAGAACTGCAAGGAGGCGTACACTCCCAGTCAAAGCGAGGTGGATCTGTTGGCGACGTGCGTGGACGTATCCCCTGGTATCGAGCTCTATCGAGGTGCTGGTTGCGAAAACTGCGGGAAAACCGGATTTCTACGCCGAATCGGAATGTATGAACTCTTGCCGGTTGATCAAGAAATCCAGGACATGATTCTTCGACGGGGCTCCACGCAGGATGTTCGCAAACGCGCCATCGAGCTCGGGATGAAGAGCTTGCGCGTGGACGGTTTCATGAAGGTGCTGGACGGCTTGACGACTCTTCCGGAAGTCCTTCGTCAAAGCCACGACACGGAATTGGCCGCCGGGCTGACCACGGATCTACGAAAGTCATCCGTATGATGCCCCGGTCGCGCGGTCGGCGAGTTATTCGAAGAACTGGAGTGTTGTTCATAAACGCCAGGTTACTGTTATGTGGTCTCATGGGCGGTAAATGCTAGAAGGGTTGACGTTATGGCTGCTGTCGAAATGGTGAGTCTCTTGAGGATGGTGGTGGATCGGGAAGCGTCCGATTTGCACTTGACGGTCGGCAATCCACCGACTCTGCGAGTTCATGGGGGGCTGGAGTACGCCTCTGACGAACCGCTTCGGGAAGAAGACACCGAACGGTTGATGCAAAGCATTACCTCGGCGGAAAACCAGCAAGAACTTCAGGAGGTCGGCGGAACGGACTTTGGGTTCGCCTTCGAAGACGTGGCCCGTTTCCGGGTATCCGTCTTCAAGCAAAAGGGGCGCATCGCCCTTGTTTTGCGGCAGATTCCCCGCCGAATCATGACTTTTGAGGAACTCGGCCTGCCTCTTCACTTGAAAGAATTGATCCTGCGTCCCAAGGGTCTCATCATGGTTACGGGTCCCACAGGCAGCGGGAAGACTACCAGCCTTGCGACGATGATTGATTACCTCAATGAAACCACCGAGAGTCATATTGTCACGATTGAGGACCCGATCGAGTATTACTTCGACCACAAGAAGAGTATCGTCAACCAGCGAGAGGTAGGCGTCGATGTCCCGACATTTTCCGAGGCCCTTCGTCGAGTACTCCGAATGGACCCCGACATCATCCTGGTCGGGGAGATGCGTGACCTGGAAACGATCTCAGCTGCGATCACAGCTGCCGAGACCGGCCATATCGTCTTCGCCACCCTCCACACTACGGGTGCCGTGCGGACTGTGGACCGAGTTGTGGATGCCTTTCCCACTCACCAGCAGGAGCAGATCCGTATCCAGCTTGCCGGTAACTTGCTCTCGGTGATTTCGCAAACGCTGCTTCGCCGCGCAGACGGTTTCGGGCGGATCGCGGCCTTTGAAATCATGATTACGACACCGGCGATCCAGAATCTCATCCGGGAAAACAAGTCATTCCGTATCACTTCGGCTATACAGACCGGTGGGAAATTCGGGATGTTCATGCTGGACGACCATCTTCTGAAGCTGTATAGCCAGGGGGTAATCACCTACGACGCGATGATGAGCAAGTCGCAGGATCCGGAGGAACTGAAACGGCAGGCTGAGGCCGTGACGGAAGCGCAGCAAGTTGCGGCTGGAACCTAAGGACGGGAAGACGCGATGGCGATGACAGGAACATCTGAACGACTCGGCGAGCTACTCGTAGCCAACGGGATAATCACGCCGTTCCAATTGGAGAGCGCCCTTCAGGAGCAGCAGCTTTCCGGGGAGTTCCTCGGACGGGTGCTGGTCCGGATGGGAATGTCTGAGGAGCAGGATATCGTCGACGCGCTTGCCGAGCAAGCCGGTCTCGAACGGGTGGACCTGAAGAGCTTCACCATTAAGGAAGATGTCCTGCACGAAGTTCCCCCACACATCGCAACGTTCTACAACGTTATTCCTTTCCGCAAGAACGAGGAGACGAAGGAGCTCACCTTGGCGATGGCGGATCCTCTCAACGTCAACATCGTCGATGAGCTTCACTCGTTGCTGGGTGAGAAATGGCATGTCGTGGGCGCGGTAAGCACGTTCACCGAAATCAATGAAGCGATTCAGAGCAATTATGCTCACGGTACGGCCTCCATCAGTGGCATCCTCGACGGGCTTGCGCACGATTTTGAGGACATGGAGGAACAAATGGCCGACAAGCTCCAGCGGCATGAAATTGCCGACCCGGAGAATCTGTCCGCCATGGCGCAATTGCCCGAAGTTATCAAACTGGTCCAGCTCGTGCTGTTGCGGGCGGTGGAGAGCCGGGCTTCAGACGTCCACATCGAGCCTTATGAAGACATCTGTCGAGTCAGGGTTCGGATAGACGGAAAGTTGGAGGATATCATCCATCCCCCTCTGGAACTGGGAGCCGCCATTGTCTCTCGGGTTAAGGTCATGGCGGGATTGGATATTGCCGAGCGACGCCTTCCCCAGGACGGGCGTATCATGCTCTCGGTGGGAATGAACGAGATGGACATTCGTGTTTCTTGTCTGCCGATCTCTCATGGGGAAAGCGTTGTCATGCGTCTTTTGGACAAATCGGTAGCGAAACTGACGGTCGACTCTATTGGGTTCGACCCGGAGACACTGAAGCGCGTGGAATGGGCCATCCGCCAGCCGACTGGGATCTTCCTGGTCACGGGTCCGACCGGTAGCGGGAAAACCTCAACCCTTTACGCTTGTCTGGGCGAGCTGAACACTCCTGAGGTAAAAATTATCACAACCGAGGATCCAGTTGAGTACCAGGTCGAGGGACTGCTCCAGATACAGATTCACGAGGAGGTGGGGCTGACCTTCGCAAGGGCCCTTCGATCGCTCATTCGTCAAGACCCGGATATCCTGCTGGTTGGTGAGGTTCGCGATTCCGAGACGGCGCGAATTGTTATTCAAGAAGCCCTTACAGGCCACCTGGTTTTCAGCACGCTCCATACAAACGATGCTCCGACCGCGGTCACTCGTCTAATTGATATGGGGATTGAGCCGTTCCTGATCACGTCGGTCATACGGGCGATCATGGCGCAGCGGCTGGTTCGTCTCTTGTGCGGTGTGTGCAAGGAATCTGTGGAATTGACGGAAGAACAAATGCGAATTCTCCAGTTGAGCGATGAAGATTTGGAGGGAAAGACAATTCATGGACCCGTGGGCTGCGAGAACTGCGAGGAGAGAGGTTACCGTGGCCGAACAGGAATCTTCGAGATGATGATTGTGACGGAGGACATGCGAGAACTGATTTATAATGGGACGACGGCCGCTGAAATAAGAAAATTGGCGTGCAAGGAGGGCATGTTGACTCTTCGCGAAGCTGGGTTGCTGCGAATGTTCAATGGGGAAACGAGCGCGGAAGAGATCATTAACATAACCCAGGCGTACATGTGATGAGAACCTGGATTCGAAACATTCAGTCTATGAGGAGGAATCATCATGGCCGTTTTCAACTATAAGGCCATCGACCGGACGGGACAGGAAGTAAGCGGAAACGTCGAATCCGATACTATGGCGTTGGCGATCAACCAGGTTCGCACGATGGGGTACTTCCCCACGAAAGTGACCGAGTCCTCCCAGCGCAGGAAAGACAAGGCGGAGAAGAGAAAGCGATCGGGCTTTTACATCGGCGGCGTCAACCAGAAACAAAAGACTCTCTTTACGCGACAGTTGGCAACCCTCATTGACGCCGGCCTACCCCTCCTGCGAAGCCTTCACGTTCTCCAAAGCCAGTTGCAACCTTGCAAGATGAAGGACATTCTCATTGAGATGGGAGAGGATGTCCAGGGCGGGTCGACGTTTTCTGAATCACTCGCAAAACATCCGAAGGTTTTCGATCGTCTCTTCGTGAACATGATCCGCGCCGGCGAAGTCGGCGGTATGCTGGAGGTCGTTCTGGTTCGGCTGGCGGAATTCATGGAAAAGCGGCAGTCCCTGAAACGGCGGGTCCGCGGGGCCCTGGTTTATCCCATCGTCGTGCTCACGATTGCGGCCGTCGTGGTGGGAATCATCATGGTCAAGGTGGTCCCGGAGTTCAAAAAAGTGTTCGCGGAATTCGGCGCCGATTTGCCCCAATCTACGCAAATGCTTCTGAATTCCGCCGAATGGATGAAGAACAATTATTATTGGATACCGGGGATTTTCTTCGGCGTGTTCATTACCAGCAAGCTCCTCTTGAAGATCAAGCAGGTCAAGCACGCCTGGGACGTTGTCGTCCTCAGAATCCCCTTCTTCGGCGGAATGGTCAGAAAGATCAACGTGGCGCGTTTCACCCGCACCCTGGGGACCTTGGTCGGAAGCGGCGTGCCGATTCTCCAATCTCTTAAAATCACTAAGGATACGCTCAACAATACGGTGATCGCCGACGCGATCCAGGCCGTGCACGACAGTGTGCGGGAAGGGGATACCATCTCCGCGCCGCTGGAAGAAGCGAAGGTGTTCCCCCCCATGGTGGTGAACATGATTGACGTGGGAGAGGAAACGGGCGCGCTGGAAACGATGCTCGAGAAGGTCGCGGATGTGTACGACGAGGAGGTGGAAATCGCCGTTTCGGCCCTCCTGAAGGCAATGGAGCCGGCCATCATCGTCGTCTTGGGCGTCATCGTCGGTTTTATCGTGATTTCGCTTTACATGCCGCTGTTCTCTCTGGCGGATCAGCTTGCGGCGCCAGGTGCAGGACAGTAACGAAGAGGCACATGCGCAGATTCCAATGTTGACTTAGGGGGAAAGAAGGAGCCCAAGAAATGCGGAAACGTAACCATCTCGGTTTTACGCTGGTTGAATTACTGGTCGTGGTGGCCATCATCAGTATGCTCACGGCCATCGCCCTGCCGAACGTGCTCAAGTTTCTGAGACAGGCTAAGATGCGCACCGCGTTCGCCCAGATCAGACAGATTGAAACGGCCTTCAATGCCTACCTGGCCGGTAACACACAGGCCTCAGTCCGATCGCTGGGCCGAATTCTGCGGGCCCAGCGGGCTATCTCCAACCTTTACATCCTAGGTGGTGGTGACCAGCCGTGCCTCCTGCAGAGTGAACTTGCTGGAGTTTACGGACGGGAGTTAATCGGGCGGAGCACCCCCCCCAATTTCGCCTCGCCGCTCGGAGAACCGCTTTATTTTGACTCGATGGAAAACGTGGCCACCCTTGATCACTTCCTTGCTGAGGAAATGGACCAGATACCCATCCGGGATCCGTGGGGAAGTCGATATATTGCGATCCTTCAGGATGCACGGAGTCGGAATGCCCCGCGGTTTATCATCAAAGATCCCAAGAATGCCGCCTCCATGAGATGGTTCACCCCTTTGTTCCTTATTGGCAGCCGGGTGAATTGCACTGGAGGCTGCCATGACGGGACCGAGAATCCGGAAGAGGAGATTCGAAGACCCCGTGGGGGTAAAGGGATCTACATTGTCTCCCTGGGCGAGGATGGATGCCCCGGCGGGCCGACGGGCCGTAATGATGATGAGTTCCATAACATTAATCTCGATTTTGAGATCTACCTTGCCCTCGGCGCCGGGGACGATATCAACAACTTCGATGTGACACAAGGCTGGACACTGTCGTACTGATTCGGGGACTGGGAATTCCCCTTGACAGGAGAAGTGTGCCCGGAACCGATAACAAAAGAGAGATTATGGCCGCGAGTGCTAAAAATAATAAAACTATCGCACGCCAAGCCTTCACCCTGGTGGAAATTCTGGCGGTGATGGGCATTATCTCTCTGCTTCTCGCTGTGGCGACCGTAAGTCTCGCAAACCTCGGCGGCGGCGCCAGCGTTCGGGAATTGCAGAGCGTCTCCGCCTCCTTCAAGCATGCTGTGTCTGCCGCCCGAAACATCGCCGTGGGAAGCCGGAGGGATATGGCGATCTGTTTTTCGTTAGCCGGGGGAACGCTCTTTCTGGAACACCAGGTCAGAGTGCACTCGTATTTCCTGGCATTTCGAGATCGAAATCAGACAAGCGTCCCATCTACGTGTGAGGGGAATGAATTCCTCGACGCGCCTGATGGAGTGTGGAAGCGAATGACGGGCGATCTGGGGGATCCAACCATGATCCCGCGCAATATCGAGATGTGGCTCAATGGAATTGATACATTCGGGCGAGTGTTTGAGATTCTTGACAACCCGACAAAGATAGGGGCGTTCAGTGTAATCCCCGTTGTGAATAGAAGTGCCCCTCAATTGGAGGAAGCCTTCGATCCCTGCGAACTCCCTGTGGGACAACAACTGACGGGAGAGAGAATCATCGCCGTCCGGTTCACACCCCGAGGGGTCAAGTCAAAAATCTTTCCCGCCGTCGTCACTATCACGAACGGGAAACTGGTCCCGAGTCCTGACCGCAACCAGGATTGCGAACTAGTCGGCCCTGATGAACCGCGTGTTTTTTCGGTGGTGGTCTTGAGCACAACCGCTCAGGCCAAGATTTACCCGTGCGATAGGAGGAATGAGACATGTTGTTTCGAGCAAATGTGAACCGGGGATTCACCTTGACGGAGGTGCTGGTATCTCTCGCCATTCTGGCCGTTTTGGTCGTGGGCGTGCTCGCTATTCTTCATGTCTCCACCCAGCAAATGATACTTGCCGTTCAGTTAACCGAGAACTCCGAGATCGCCCAGACACAGATCGACCGGATCCGCGCTGAAGGGGGAAGGAATCTGAGCAAGCTCCTGGCTGACCGGATGAATCAACTGAACGAACTGGGAATCGCGACCGGGACGATTCCTCTGTTGCCTTTCCCGCCGTTCTTTCCCGAGGCGCAATTGGGCACGGCGGGCAACTTGTACAACATTTACGCGGTTATGACCTCTCCTGAGGAAGGATATCTCCGTCTGACTGTGCAGTTCTTCGACGAGGTCGGGATTGTCAATGACGAATACATCACCTTCATGGCGAGGCGGTAGGGAGGCGGTCTCCTTGATTCGAAATCAGAGACGCGGATTCACCCTGGTTGAAATCCTGGTGTCGATAACGATCCTCCTCATGGCTTTCACGGCCCTGCTCGCGTTGTTGCAAGTTACAATGGACACCGTCCGGAAGGGACGGGCCCGGGCCGATGTGGAAAGCGTGTCGCGGATTGCCCTGGACACGATCACGCGCGACCTGGAAGGAATGTTTCAACTCGCCGAGCATGGGATGCGTCCGGTCTTTATCGGGGAATCGGACCGCCTTATCTTCACGACAATCACCGAAAACAGCGGCAAGTCCGACATCTCCTGCATAGCCTACTATCGCCAGAGAGACCCGGGCGATCACTTCACCGCCCCCGGTTTTCGGAACGCCGCGGGCGAAATCAGCCCGCTCTTTTTCCACCCGAGCACCCGCCTCATCCGCCTGGTCCTGAGCGATTGCGACTCCCTGCCCGACCTGCGCAATTGCGGCCTCGAGTCAGGAATCTTACAGACCGATTTGCCGTTCAACGCGCTGAATGATGTGCGGAACGCGGTCACGCCCGAAATGCTGAACGCTTTTTTTGGAACCGAACCGAGTTTAGGGTTTACGGCCTTCGAATGTTTCAACCTTCAGCTTGCCACCAGAGGAGCTCCGCTGCCATTTGGCATTCGGGAAGAAGATTTCCAGGTGGCTTCTGGGCTGGTCGACCCAATAACGATCCTTGGGGACGGTCTGGACAACGACGCGGACGGGTTTATTGATGAAACCGGCGAGGATGTGCTGGCGGGGACGGCGGTGTTCAGCATTTTGCCCGCTTTCCGGTTCGAATACGCCGATGTCGACAGCCAGGGCCAGCTTTCCCACCCGAGTCGGGGAATCAAAGTGTCCGGCAACTTCCGCGACGATGACAACGACGGATTTGTCGATGAGTTCCGCGAGAACCAGCCAGCAGGGGCCGGTTTTGCAGACACCCGAAATAACGACGAAGATGACTACACAAATGAGCCGGGCGAACTGGAGCCCTTTGAAGCCGCCGGCAATACCGACTTCGACCGCCTGACGGACGAGTTTGGTGAAACCCGCCAGGAGTTCGGGGCGACGGATCGGTGGTGGTCGCTGCCCCCGGACCCGGCTTTGGGCGACAACCAGAACCTCGTGCGGTTCGGGCGAATACCTCAAATGATAAAGATTACTTTGAGTCTGGTGGATGGGGAGAATCTGGATCGGTTGCTCATTTCGGAGATCCCGTTCGATCCGACCACTTTCGACTTGATCCCGCTCCCGATTCAGGGGTTTACCAGGATTATCCAAGGCGTGAATCCCCAGGGCATTCCTCGCGTTACGGAAGAACCCGCTTTCCGGATCAACCCGACCGGGCTGAGCGACTACAAGATTTTCTCAACGACGGTTTACCTGAGGATGGCGCCGGAGTCGATACCGACGATCATTCAGTAGTGAGGCCACGTCTGGGCGAGGCCCTGACAAAATGAACCGCAGAGTGCGCGGAGTGCAAAGAAAAGACCAGACAGGATAACAGGATGAACAGGATAAACAAGAAATTCTGCCAATGTCTCTGTGTCCTCTGTGGTGAAGCTCTTTTTGTTTAGAACCTATGGCACGTAGCGTACCGGCGCGGTGTTAAAAGATGCGTAGGATTATGAAACTGTCTCATACGGCAACCCAACGCGGCGTGGCCCTGATCACGGCCCTTTCCATCCTGGCCGTTCTCACCGCGATGACCGTCACCTTCATGATAATCGCCAACCTGGAACTCAAGTCCGCTGTCGCTGTCTCAAACTTCGCCCGCGCGAAACTTCTGGCCGAGGGCGCCTTCAACGCCGTCGTCAGCCAGCTTCACCAGGACAAGCGGCTCGATCCCGGCAAGACAAATCTCTTCCAGCTTCACCGCGCGCGATTCAATGCACTGGCCATACCGGACCGCAATTCAGGGCTGAGGAAACGCACTACCAGGGGCGGGAATACCGCCTTGCCGGGCGCGCGTCCAGACGGAGTCGACAATGATCAGGACGGAGTACCGGGTGCACCCTGCTCATTGGATCCGCTCTGCGACGAAGACGGGGAGAACCAGTTTCTCGCCTTCGACATCAATGGAAACGGCTTCATCGAGCCCGATGAGGTCCTGGGAGTGGACATCGACGAGGACGGCGAGCTGGACGCCATCTGGATCGCCGTTCTGAGCACCGGCAATGGAATGGACGACAGTATTCCTCCAAATAACTGTACGGAGGACCCCTGGTGTATTGGAGCCGACGGGATCGACAATGACCTGGATGGGGTCATCGATGAAATTGACGAAGGAATGGACGAACTCGGGGAAGGGGAGCAGTTGTTTTTCACTATTTCCGGCGATCGTATAGACAATGACGGGGATAACCCCATACTCAGCACGAACGGGATAGATGACGACGGGGACGGGAATGTTGACGAGGTGGGCGAAGGAATCGATGAGCCCTTCGAGGAACAGCCGGGTTCCGGCGACGGCCTCGACAACGACGGGGATGGCCTCATCGACGAGATCGGCGAGGTGGAACCGGTGCTGACGGAAGCAGGCCAACCGATTTTCAAGCCGATCACCATCGTGGGACGCTATGCGGTCCTGGTCAAGGATGAGGCGAGCAAGATCAACCTGAACCACGTGGGCGGCACGCGCGGGGCGGTGCTCAGCGACCCGCTTGGTACCCTTCTTGGGTCGACCTTCGATGAAGACCTCGATGGGGACGGAAACCCAGGCGGCATAAGAGGGGTCTACCATGACCTCCAGGTTCGGCTCGGAGCCGAAGGCCAGAACCAGGGGGCCGGTCCCCATGAGCTGAACGCGGAGAAACTCTATGACGCGATTCCCGGATTCGGCGATGTTCTCGCACCGGAATTTCAGCGTCAAATGACCCTGTTGCGATGGGGATCCCAAGGTGAGGTGTTACCCGGCAGTTTGAACCTCCTGGCGACGGACGTTTCCAGTGGCGCTCAGGCGTTGGACCCCGTCGACTCGAGTTTTCTGGCGCCGGGCCTTTATGGATTTGATGACAATCGAAACAATTTCTTCCTTGAACGGGACGGCATCGACAACGACGCGGACGGATTCGTGGACGAGCCTTTCGAGGGGGTCGACGAGCCGGCTGAATTTCGCTTCTTCCGGCCCCGGGGCGGCGACAATGCGACTCTGACCATCGACCAGGCAAAGCTGGTTAGCGGCATCGGCCAAGGCCTGTTCGACAGGCTGGAGAACATGCTCACAGTCTACGCATTCGATAAGAACACCTTCGAATACCACCCCGTCGCCATGCCGCCGGACAACGACGTCAACGGAATCCCCACCGCGACCCCCACGGAACTCTCCCGCCGCTTAATGAAGATGAGCCTCAATCACGACCCGCCGCGGAAGCTGATGGAGAAGATGCGGACGGGGAATGTGGCCGATGCGGCCCAGCTTGCGGTGAATATCCGCGATGCGCGCGACCAGGACCTCGCCCGGTCCGAGTTGATCGACCCGGAGACCGGCGACCTCTTCGGCGGTGTCGAAGCCATCCGCATCAACGAGATTATGGTCCGCCCGGTGTTGCGCGTCGAGGCGGAGGTGGATCCTTTCCTTGTTGGCGTCTTCGAGGCCCCTAATCCGAGTCCGAATGGTCCCGCCTGGGTGTCGGTGGGTGCGGCCCCTCCGGGTACGAACCGGCACCTGACCGGGCAGTTTGCCCCCAATCCCCTGCCGCCTCCGGCTCCAGAAAACCTTCGGGCCAACACGTGGGTCTTTGCTTCGAGTGGAATAGGAGGTCCGTTCCTTGTCGATCCCGGGCCCAGGGATGGTATCGACAACGACGGCGATACGGTGATCGATGAGCTTGGCGAGGCGTTCCCAGTTGGGCTTGTGCTCGACGACGAGACGGAATTGGGGATAGCCGTTGCGAACGCTAGCGCCTTGGTTCCTGCAGGTCTCTATTACCTGAATATCAATTTTTCCAACGGGAATATTGCGCGACAGCCGCAGACATTCCTCGCTGGGACGGATTTTTCGATCGGGATAAATCCCGATGCTGTAATTCCGCTATTGGAGCGAAACGTTGAATACCGGATTTCGGTTCAGGATACGGTCGTACCAACCCTTGCCATCTCGGGCCAGTTTGAGTCCAATGATTTTATCGATAGCACATTCGGTACTGTCAATTTGGGTGGCATCGTTCCAATTGTTGTGCCCCAGACTGGTTACGTCGCGATTACACTTCGCCCGTCGCAAGATGCCTTTGTCCAACTTGACGGCCTCGGCAACGGGGTCGATGACGATCTTGACGGTTTTATCGATGAAATAGGTGAGCCTGAGGCTCTGCTCAACTTCTTCGAGTTCAGCCGCCAGCCGGACTCCGAATGGGTGGAGTTGGTCAATGTCGGCAGTAAACCCGTGAATCTGGCGGGATTTCAGCTCGAGATGGGGAATCTAACGGGGGGAATCCCGTCGGCTGACCCATTCGGCATTGCGCCGATTCTTTTTCCCGGTCGTCACGCTGTCGTCGTCATGGATAGATTCCCCCAAGATCCGGCTCCCGGCGACAATGAAGCCAGCAGCATTTTCAGAAATGGAATCGCCTTTGAGGAAGACAGACCCTGCTTTGGCTGCGCGCTAGTCGGGGCGGGAGATGATGACTTTTTTGGCACCATACCGCCTGATACCCTAATCATTGAAGCCGACTTCAGCGTGGTGGCCGCGGCCATCCCAGGTCTCGCCCTGGGCGTTTTGACAGCAACCTCTACCAGAATTTCCCAAGGCGTGCTGATAGATAATCCAGAAATCCCCGTAAACCCCGATAAGCCTTTCCCTCCCGCCACGTCACCCCAGCCGACAGGAGGCGCATACCGGCTCCAAATCCTTACGGGACTTGGGCAACCACCCCCGCAGCTTCAGTTGGGTGGGCTGGCGGTGCCGGCGCCCAACTGGTTCGAGGCGGAAACGCATGTCGGAGCGTTGGAAAACGGTGTGATCAGTGGCGGCAATACGCTCAATGACGACGGTGATCTCCTGTTCGACGAGTTGGGGGAGAAGCAAAATGGAAACGACACGTTTCTTTTGCTTGAGGTCCTTGATGTTGGCACAGTAATCGACGGGGACCTGCCTATTGCGGGTGAGACATTTGACATTAGAGATATTTACCGTCTGAGTGTGGGTGCCGACGTGGATGTCGCGTTAAACCTGTACACCGGACTCATCCAGTCACCGTTAAAGGTTGCACTGACAGTGTTTGCCGATGCCGACGACATTACTCCGGGACTCCAGAATCCCATTGTACTGGCCTCGACCGTGACGTCAGGTCCCCTTGGTCCCCCGAGTACGTTTGCCGAAAAAAAACAATATTCCTCGAAGCACGTGAATCAGGAAGCGTTTCTCCGTTTCACCACGCTTACAGCTGAGACGTTCATTCTGATCCAGGATATGCGCGTGCCGGGCGCAGGGGTTCATGCGGGGCATCTGACGCCTGCGGTAGTGCGGCTGAAAGACCTGCGCGGGATGGTGGTGGACGAGGTGGCCTACACGGTCGCGGATGTGATGGATCGCGATGGGTCGCTGAGTCTGAGTTTCGTTGGTGATGTGGACTTTGATTTTATTGTCGCCGAAACCAACAATCTGGATGACAATTTCGATGCGGAGAATTTCAATCTGGTCCCGGATGAATTTGATGACGACCGGGACTCGGTAGTCCGTTTGCTCCCAACCGGTACCGGCACAGCCCTTCCCGTGCGCGGTCGCTCCATTGACGGCCTTGATAATGATCTGGACGGGATTGTTGACGAGGTGAATGGCGCTCTTGGGGTCGTCTCTGCAGATCCGATATCCAAGCAGAATGCAACTCCGATATCCCAGGTGGACTTCAATAGGGCGGTAACCGATCCGGCGTTTCTTGAAGGTTTGGAGAGGAATATCGCCCTGGAAGGAAAGAACGAAGCGGATGAGTATCGGAAGGTGAGCCTTCGAGATCCCTTTAAGAAGCCCCTTGGAATCGATCTCGGGCCGGTCGTTGATGGCGACTTCGTACATTTGCCAGGCATCGAAGGCGCAAGCGAACCCGATCAGGGACGGCTGGGATATTTCGAGCCGGACGCGCAGTTCTATGCCAGCCTGGTCCGGAAGCATCCCTTCGACCCTGGCTACCGGGGTTTCCCGCACAGCGGCGCGTATATGGATTGGGACTTGTCGGTTCCGTACACCCTTCACGCTCCTTTCCGGCTTACCATTCCGCCCGTTCCTGCGCCGATTATTCCCGGTACCCCCGGGGCCCCAAATCATACCCTGGCGCTCGCCCTCGCGCCCCTGGAGGAGTTTGAAGCGGGAGTGCCTGTTCGGCAATTGCGGGTGAAGAACGGGCCATTCGCTAATATCGGCGAGGTATTAGATGTGCCTTTCTACAAGATTGATCGGAAATATGGAATCCGGTTCCAGCGAGCGATTCCTGAAATGCGGCTTCCTGGCGGGGATCCAGTGGTGCTTCGCAACGGCAGCGAGGATCGATTGTTCAAGAGTGTGCCGCTCACGCGGGTCGTAGGTGATCTGAATGTCTATCTGCCGGACGTGGAAGAGAGCCTGAACATAATCAACTTCCTCGACGGACCTTTTTTTGTCGACTTCTACGATTCCATCGGTTTCTTTCCACCAGCCTTTGATCTGGGCATACCGTCATTTCTGACGGCGCTTCCCTTGCGCACCGGAGATGTGGATCCTCTCGGTGGGGGCTTTATCGACAGCGACGGGGATCGGTACACGGATAATGTCGAGGGGCCGGACGGGGACAGGGCGAACAGGCGGCTCGTGGAGGCGTTGCTGGGCGCTGCGGAAACCCGGGCGCTGACCCTGACCGTCGGTCAGGTGCGGAATGAACAGGTGCAAACAGGAGGTTTCCCGGATTTCAGCGACCTCAACATTGACCTTGACCCCGACAACCCCGACTGGATACCTCTGGCAGTTCCTCCGATTCGAGTATTCGAAACAGGAGAGTTCATAATCGGCGATGCAGTCAATTTGCAAGCTCGGGAACCGATTCCCGAGTCGATTCCCACGGCCGCCGTCTTCATCGCCGAAGAAAAGTTTGTGCTCGGGGCTGCCGGGCCGTCGGCCTATTTCGTATGGGATGCAGATGACGGTGTGGAGAATGGCCTTTACAACATGTATGTCTATGGCGTGCAGTCTTTCCCGATTCCTCAGCTGGACGGCACGACGATCGACGGTTCCTCGGGCTTCCAGGTGACGGGTGTCCCGGAGGCCTTCCCGCTGGATATCGAGGTGTTCACCGGCGGGGACCTGCTGGGGAGCGTCCCCACCCCTCGAGGCTTCCCGGATGAGCGGATTGCGTCGGTCCGGGGAGGGATTCCGGAACCGGATGGCGCGATCGATGTGGGCCTGGTCGAGATTCGCAACAACACCGTCGCGATACGGGTTGTCAATCGGGCGCAGGTTTCGACCGGAACATTCTCGAACTTCATCTCGCGCATTGTCCTGACCCCGCCCCAGGAGACTTACGGCAAGATGAATATCAATACGGCTTATGCCAACCCGGATCGTATTCGCAGAACAACCGTTGGCGAGTCGCAAAATGTTCAAGCGGAGGTCAACGTCCTCCGGACGCTGCCCTGGCCTGTGACGAGTCGTGTCGCGTGGAGCCCGGGTGAGGCGCCTATATTGCAGGTGAATCCCGAACAGGCGGCGGAGGATCTCAAGAGAGACCTGGCGAACTCGATTGTCGATCTGCGCCCGGAACAGGAAATTGAGCTTGACCTATTTGACACCTTTGGCGACACGAACGCGGATGGCTTGCTGGGCGCCGGTTATACATCGGTCGGCCAGCTTGTAACCGGGACCGTCACGTTCCGATCCGTTTCAGGAAGCAACCGGCAGTTCCCGCTGCTGACCGATTCAGAACAGGTCGGCCTCGAGTTCCCCAACGATCCAACATTTCACGAACTAAATCGGCGGATGATCGAGCGATTCAAGCCGATTTCGAACCTGGTGACGGTCCAGTCGGATCTGTTCGAGATCACTGTTCTGTCGCAATCGGGAAAGATGGATGTCGTGCCGGAAGAGGATTTCGCTTTTGTGGATACTAACGCGGATGGGCAACCGGATACGAGGGTGCTGGTTTGGGGCAACTTCGAGGTGACGGGCGAGTCGAAGATCCGGGCGGTTTACGAGAGATGAAGTAAGAAGTACGAAGAGCGAAGTACGAAGTACGAAGGGCGAAGTACGAAGGGCGAAGTACGAAGGGCGAAGTGCGAAGGAGAAAGTTCTAAGTGCGAAGGACGAAGTACGAAGGATGAAGAGCGAAGTTAAAAAGGTAGTTGCAGGCGTTTGCGCCACCGCCATCTTCTGTATGGTTTGCGGTGTGGGGCTGGCGCAGGGGACGGGAGTGTTCCTGGTGGGCGATAGCGCGGACGCCGATTTTGCGGAGATTCAGGACGCGCTGGATGAAGCCCAGGCCGACTTGCTGGACGAGGTGGTCATCATTGTTGAGGGCGGCACGTTCAGCGGGGTGATCACAGTCCATCCGGAGATCAATGTAACGATGCTCGGTTTGGGTGAGCAGACGATCCTGACGTCAGCCCAGGTTGATATTATGCCGGGCGCGGGCGATGTCGAAATGGACGGCTTTGTTCTGGACGGGAACGGCAGCGGGCCCGTTATCCGCGTGGACGGTACTGAAAACCAGGTCGTGCTGTCGGCTCTTCGAGTCGGTTCCGGCAGCATCGGAATCGATGTGAGAGATAGCGAGTCCGTCGACATTGTCAACTGCATCATTGAATTCAGCACCGGATCTGGAATCGCCGTAGAAAACTCCACGGTGACTATCCGAAACAATACGATCCGGGACAACGAGGGAGCGGGAATCGATCTTTCCGCACAGAGCGGAGGGGAAATCTTCAACAATATCATCTTCAATAATGACGGGATCGGGATCCGGTGCGAGGCGGGGACAGTTATCGGAATTGAACCGGCGACGGGGGATGTCGGCGGCGGGGACCCCATCACGATTCGCGGGTTCGATCTGGAAGTGGGAACGGAAGTGACCTTTGGAAGTGCCGCGCCGGTTGGGGGAACACTGACCGAAGGGGCAGATGGGGCGCCGGATGAGTTGGAGGTGACTCTGCCTGCGTCTTCTGACGGCGCGGAACCCGTGAACGTGCTAATCACAAATCCGGGCACCGGTTTGGCGGTCTTTATCAGAAACGGATTCACCTACACGACTACCGCTGGGCCGACGGTCAGTGGCATTCGCCCGACTTCAGGCTTTGAGGACGGCGAGACGATTTTTGAAATTACGGGAACGAACTTTTCACCGGGGGCGACTGTGGAGTTTGACGGAACGGCCGCCCCGATTGTGAGTGTCATCGACAGCCAGACGATTCGCGGGATTACACCGGCCGGAACGGCGGGACCTCCAGCGGTTGATGTGACCGTGACGACCGCCGCAGGTACGGCAACTCTCGGGCTCGCTTTCACATACGACGCAATTCCGGAGCCGGTGATCCAGTCGGTTGGCCCGAACACAATCGATTTGATTAATGCAACGGGAACGGACCGGATTGTGACGATTAGGGGTGAGAACTTGACGGACGTACCTTTGGGCGTAGGTGCAGTCACCTTCGACCCGGGGCTTCTGGTTGGCTCAGCAGACGTCCTGTCGGTTACAGATACGGAGATCGAGGTGGAGTTTTCCGACCCCGCGGACGCGGCGGCCGGCTTCCATGACGTAATCGTACAAGACATATCCGGCCGGGAATCCATCCTGTTCGATGGCTTTTACTTCGTTCCCGACCCGAATATTTTGGATGGGGCAACAATTGCAATCGAGCCTGGTTTCGGATCGACGTCCGGAGGGGATGTAGTTCATATCACCTCCGTCGTGGACGCCTTCGGACCTCTAACTGAAGTATCTTTCTCTGACGTCCCCGCTGCTGGAATCACAGTCATTTCCCCAAAGGAATTGGAGGTAGTGACGCCGCCGAATAGCGCTGGGCCGTCAACCGTGCTTGTCAGTCATGAGATCCCCACGGGACCGGTGGTACCGGCATTGCCTGGCGCCTTCGAATACGTTGATGAAATCCCTCCATCCCTGGCGGGCCCGGAGCTTTCCTTTAACGATGTCTGGAACAACAGCGGGGCAAATACAGGCAGTCTGGAGCTGGCCAACTACGAGAATTGCGCTCCCGGCTCGGGAAGCATTTCGGCGGACCCGATACTGGCCGACAACAGCGAGATTCTGCCCCGTGGAGGCGATGTACTCTCCGACTCCCCCGTGGTGGACGCGGGTACGGATTCAGGCGCGCCCTCGGTGGACTTTTTCGGATTCGAAAGACCTGCCGCAGGGGGCGTGGTAGAAGAGCCCAAGACAGACATAGGAGCGCATGAGTTCCCCTTTGGGATTGATGGCTTTTTTCGGTTAGCCTTTGTCCGGACTATCCCCGATCCCGTCCCGGAAAGCGATTTTGGCGAAGTCACCATGATCATTACCGGTGCAAGCCTGACGGAAATCACGAGTCTCTTTGCCGTCAGCAGCACAGGAATAATCATACCGTTTAACCTGACAGTCACGGCGGATGGAAGGGTCGTGGGAACAAACGCATTCAGAATCGACCCCACAACAGACATTGATTTCACGGGGGATTCCGGAGTCCTGGGAATCTTCAGCCCGGCCATCATTTGGATCAGTGACGAGGCGAGCAACAATCCGCTTACTAATCAGCCCTTCTTCTTTGAGATTGACACGACTCCGCCCGTGATGGTTGTGAAAAAGGATCTGGTCCATAACGATAGCAACGGGGCCGTATTCGATGGGGACAGCACTTGGTTCTTCAATGTCGGCTCTCCGTTCGTCATAAGAGCTGATGGAACGTTGGATCTCCCCCCGGCAGTTGCTCTCGCGGACTGGCTACTTCTCGATCTGATATTCACATTAAGCGGTGTGGCTGGGGACGGGGATCCAAGCTTCTTTGCTCCCCTGCCTCAGCAGGATTCCTTCTCGGGCTTTGGCTTTGGGCCGGAACCGCCCGATGGAGCGGGTGGGTCCACTTTCATTGTGACGCCGGAACAGATTCTGACCGTGGAAAGGGACAGCGAGATTGACAGCAGGGAGCAGCCGATTTTCGGGACGGCTGACTGGGATCTACCGCTCAGTCAGATCGACCGGCCCGTCGCCGATTTGTTCTTCTCCAAGATTATCGATTATGGTTTCCTGGATATCGGTCCTCAACGGTATCAGTACGACGTGACCGCTCGCGACCGGGCGGGGAATCCGGGGCAGGATCAGTTGATTATCATCTGGGATCAAACCCCGCCCACCACGACAATCGTTTCCCGGCCGCCGGATCCGGCCACCAGCACGACTTTGTCCTTCTCGTATGTGGCATCGGACACCCTTTCACCCTCGAATCTTTTCAGATACAACACACAGTTTTCGCGGCTCGACGCTGTCGATCCAGTTTCTGGAGTACCGCCTTTGATCATCCAGCCGTTCCTCGACTACACGCCCAACACCACGGTGGAATTCATCGCGGCGCTTTTCCCTGCTATCGTGGTCGGGGGAACGTATCGATTCATAGCTGTGGCGGTCGACCCGGCCGGGAACTACGAGGAGCCGTTCGGACCGGATAACACTTACGAGTTCACGATTGCGGCCAATGTGCCCGACACGACTATTTCCGGATGTCCCCCGTCCCCGACGCGGGAAAGAAGCTTTTTGTTAGAAGTGGGCGCCGAACCGCAAGAGCTAGGGGTCGACTTCAGGATGACACTGACAATCGACAGCCCGGCTATTCCTCGGGTAACTTTCGATATGGATACAAGAGATCCTGATTTACGACTGTCGTTCCCGATAAATATCATCGACAGGTTTAGTGGGGCGCCAAGGGTTATCGGAAGGATTAATTTACTTTCGGGCGGAATCCAGTTGATTTTAGACCGTCTCGATGAAAGTGAGGATAGCCGTGATTTTCCTGTGAATGTAGAGTTCTCGGCACGGACGAAAATCATATCCGCTTTCGGCGAGGAGGTGGTGGTCGAGGACCCGACGCCGGCCTCCTGTTCCTGGACAATCGTCTCCGAGAAGCTTCGTCCGGAAGAAGGGGGCGGAACAGAGGTCGTGGATACCGCTGCGGAGGGTGCGGTGAGGCGGTTCAGGGATCCGGTCGGGGAGTTTATCGATCCGCGTTTCACGAGAAGGGGCGAGCAGGCGGTGAAATTCTGGAAGGAGATTACGAGATAGGGAACAGGTCGGGGTGCGTGTTCTTGTATTTGCAGATATGCCATGATTCTGTTCTGGGAAACAGGAGGGTAAATTGAGGCTTCGCAAGAGGGAATGTCTGTGATAGTATATTCGAGAAAGGAGATTCATCTCCTGGCGGAGTCAAATCAAACATGTAATAAATTCTAGGCCCTGGGTAGCCAAGAGACCCTGGAGTCTCGCCGGCCTGGAATTCCATATATCGTCGGGAATTCCTTTGGTTGATTCCTGGAACAGGTGGGAACCAATGAGAAGGCTTGGAGTCGCGATTCCTAGTTTGAGTGTCGCTCTGATGTGTGTCCTGGGATGTGCGCCCCCAGATAGAACCGGGAGCCTATCGGTGACGAGCGAACCCGTTGAAGGAGCGGAAATCTGGATGAACGGGCAGTTTGTGGGACACACCCCCAAGACTGAGACCGATCTAGTTCCGGCACTGTACGCGGTGGAGCTTCGAATGGAAGGCTACGAGGATCAACTCGGAAGCATACAGATCCAGGCAGGTCAATTACATCGCCTGGCCTTGACCCTCAAGCAGCCGGTTGCCATGGTGGATATAGTGAGTAATCCTCCGGGAGCGACCGTGGCGTTGGACGGCGAACCGGTGGAGGAACTGACTCCGCTCAGGTTGCCGGTTCCAGTCGGAAAACATCGGCTGACGATATCGAAGAGCAGATATGCTCCCAGGAACATCGACCTGCAGATCGCTAACACGCTGGAGGATCAGGACCTGGAGGTGACGTTAACGGGAGATCCGGTTCGTGTTCAGGTCGAGACCAAACCGGGACGCGCCCGCCTCTATGTGGATGATATTGCGAAAGCGCGTCGGACCCCGGTGGTGTACGAAATAGATCCCGGCCTGCACGTCATATCAGTTGAGCTGGAAGGCTATGAACGTGAAGAAACGGTTGTCGAATTGGAGCCGGGAAGTGAAAGGGAGTTCAGTTGGGTACTGGAGGAAGGGTACGTGCCTCCAGGGATGATTAAGGTTTCAGGGGGAAGATTCATCATGGGCTCGGACGACGGAGGCGGCGACGAGAAGCCCATGCGCGAAGTTGAAGTAGATACATTTTATATAGACCGTTACGAAGTCACTAATGAAATGTACCAGAATACACTTCCGCTGCACACATTTCCGGAGGGACAGGAGAACTATCCTGTCGTAAATATTAACTGGTACGACGCCAATGATTTTGCCAAAGCGGTGGGCAAGCGGCTGCCGACCGAAGCGGAATGGGAAATGGCCGCTCGCGGTTCCGAAGCGTGGATCTATCCCTGGGGAATCACATACAGGGAAGGTCTGGCGAACCTTTTTACCACTGAGGTCGTGCCACATGCCAAGCCTGTGGGCAGTCACATATTCGGGCGAAGCCCGTTCGGGTGTCTGGACATGGCCGGGAACGTGTGGGAGTGGGTGGAAGGCTGGTATGCTTCTTATCCCGGAAATCCGGAGATCAGCGACAGCTACGGGCAGAGGTACCGCGTGGCTCGGGGCGGAGGTTTCAATGCCGATCCATGGCATGGTCGAACCTCCAACCGCCAATTCGAGAGCCCGGAGACCCGCGCGCCCTGGATCGGATTTCGCTGTGCTGCAAGCCGGGGCCAGATTATGCCCCCAGAGGAGGAATGAATACCGTAATTGAGGGATAAACACCGCAATTAAGGTGAAAGTATTGAGGATTGACAGGGGCTGCTCGAATTGGATACGCTGACTCTCTAATCCGATGCGAGCCTTCAATTCGTCCTCCTGCTTTGCAATCGCTCTCAGTCGTTATCTGCCGATGGGTTGTTCCGTGATGACAGAACTCGCGGCATCCGGCCTTTGGCAGACGACAGAGCGGGCAGCGGGAATGGATGGAGGGACTAGACCATGGCTGAAAAATCTAATAAGGTTGTTTTAGACATTGGCGCGAGCGCTATTAAGCTTTGCGAGTTGAAAAAAACTCCCAAAGGATTGGTACTCAGCAAGTACCAGCGTTTGGATCTGAAGGTGGATCCCGATACACCGCCGGAACAGGTCCGGGAGATTAAGGTCTTGGCGATTCGCCAGCTGCTGAAATCGGCCAAAATCAAAAAGAAACGCTCTATATTCGCGGTGCCGGGGCAGTCGGCCTTTATCCGCAACCAGTTGCTGCCGCCCGTTCCCGAAACCAAAGTCAGCCAGATTGTCAACTACGTCATCCAGCAGCAGATCCCATTCCCAATCGACCAAATCGCCCTCGACTATCAGATTTTGAAGCGAACCGAAGCGAAGGAGTTCGAGGTCATGATGGTGGCCATCAAAGTGGACGCCGTCGAGGGGTATGCGGATATCATCACAAACAGCAAGTTGAAAATCGACACGGTGGACGTCACCACCCTCGCCACTTACAACTGGCTGAGGTATTGCGACGAACTCTCCCAGCCGGGAGAGGTCACCGCCTGTATCGATTTGGGCGCGGGAACCACGGAGCTTTTCATCGAAAAGGAGGGGGAACTCCGGTTCAATCGAAACTTGAATTTGGGAGGAAATCACCTCACCGATGCGATTCGAAAGGAACTGGAGATTCCTTTCGTCGAAGCCGAGCAGCTCAAGATCGACCATAGCTCGGCAACTCCGGACATCGGGGAAGCCCAGGGAGAAGAGGCTGAAACAGCCGCCCGAGTGCAGAAGGCGATAGCGCCGGTCCTGCAAAGGCTTGCCGGAGAGTTGGTTCGATCCATCGGCTTCTACCGCACCCAGCCGGAGGGCGGTCCCGTAACGCGGGTCGTTTTGTGTGGCGGGGGGGCTGGAATGAAGAACATAGTTCCCTTCCTGAGCGAACGCCTGGGGGTGGAGGTCCGGGTGGCCAATGTCCTCAAGTCCGTCTCTTTGACCCCTGCCAGTGCCGCTGCCCAGAACGACGCGCTCACCCTGACAGTCGCTCTCGGCCTTGCCTTAAGGACGGTCGAGGCTTGCCCCATCGAGATCAATCTGATTCCGCCCCGAATCGTGGAATCGGAGAAGCGGCGCGAGAAGGGGGTCTATTGGGCGCTGTCGATTTTGGCGCTGCTGCTTCTTGGGGGTGCCCAGATCACCACTCAGAAGCTTCAATATGGATTGGATCAGGACCAGGTGAATACCCTGGACGCGACTCTTGCGAGTTATGGCAGCTTCGAAGAACAGAAAAATCGACTGTCCAACGAACTGACCGACCTGAAGGCGCGGGTGGAATTTCTGAACTACTTGACGACGAGCCAGCGAAGTTACATGAAGCCCATGGAATGGATAGTGTCGGATCTGCCGGCCAGCTGTTGGTTGAACCGCTATGCAACGGTGAAGGTGAAAAAGGACCAGGATGAAAACCAACTAGCTTCACCCGCCGCAGCGTTGGGTCTAAATGCCGCCAGCGGATTGATGGGAGGCGGATTGATGGGAGGCGGGCCGAGAGGCCGTATGCGGGGTCCGGGAGGTGGGCCGCCGATGGGAATGGCCGCGATGGCTCGAATGTCCGGCTCCCGCGGTGGAATGGGGAGTATGGGGAGTATGGTGACCGGCTCCGGACAGATCCAGGACCCTCCCAATGCATTGCAAATTAACGGCGTGTCGACGGAGGTGGAGGACGTCACGGTCTACGTCGAGAAATTGAGAAACCGAAAGGCTTTTGAAAAGATCATCTTCGATCCCACAAATCTCATCCGAGGAGCCGGATCAGCGTTCGGCGGAATGGGCGGCGGCACGATGAGAATGGGGGGTATGGGTATGGGTGGCCGGATGATGGCGATGAAAGGTGGTATGGGCGGACGGGGTGGTATGGGCGGACCCATGAAAGGCGGAATGGCGGGCCAGATGATGGGTCTTGGAGGCATGCCTGGAATGATCGGAGGTATTGGCGGGGGAGGCTATCCGGGGGCTGTTACCGGAACTCCCGGCGAACAATCGTTTACCTTCTCTATTTGGGCGGTCATTCCCACGGAAGAGAAACCCAAGACGGCTGGTCTCGGAACCCCAGGGGGCCCGGCTGCGGGAGGCGGTAGAGCGGCGATGATGCAGATGTTACAGCAGAGGCGGGCGGCTGGGCAATAGAGGGTTATATTGGCGCAACCAACAAGATCGGAATGATCTAAAATATAAGGGTCTCTCCAGGAATCAAATGGGATACCGATTCCCTTTGAAAAAAGGTTAAACCATGGAACTGGAACTCACCTATCGCCAGAAGGTCACGCTGGTGATCCTGCTTTTTGTCGCAGCGGGTTTGACAGCAGGTTACATCTACCTATACAAGCCCGTTGCGAAGCAGTGGGACGACATAAGCAAGGACAGACAGACGAAGGAGGAGACTCTCACGGCGAAGAAACAAGTCTTTGAGAACATGCCTCCAAAAGACAAAGTGGATCAGCTCGAAGCTGAGATAGAAAGCTGGATGCCCGTCTACAACAGGCGGAAGCAGAAGTTCGAGCAGCGGTGGCGAACGCCTGAAAACGATCCTTTTCCGGGAATCAGGTGGTTCAAAGAGTATGAGAGCGTTCGGAACGAAATCGCCAATCGGGCTAAGGCAGCCAATGTGGTCATCCCGGCAGGGATTGTGAATCTGCCCAACCAAATCCCCCCGGACGATCAGGTCCAGCTGCTGAACATCCAACTCCAGAATACGAATGAGCTGTACAAAGTTCTTCTCAAGACCACCACGAAGATCCGTCAGATCAATACTTTCAGCGTGATGGCTCCGATACCCGAGACAGACTTCAAGTTTGTGGAGATTCTGCCTTTCCAGGTCTCCTTTATATCGGACATGAATGCCGCTATCGAATTTGTGGACCTGTTGATGAATCAGTCCTCTCAGTATTACAATATACGAAATCTCCAGATCGAACAGTTCGGAGGAGGACAAAATCTTAAGAAATTCAGTTTTCTCATTGTGACGGTCCGGATTACCGAAGAGAAGCTTGGCGCGGCAATCATGGCAGCCCCGGCAGCAGGAGCACAAGGGGGAGGGCCTATGGCAATGAGGAGAATGCTGATGATGCGTGGTGGCGGCGGTCCTCCGGGCGGGCCTCCGGGGGCGGCCCCAGGCGCCGCGGCTGCTCCGCCGGCCCAGTGAGAGCAATAAAGGGGCGTTCTTTGTGAGGTTGTGTTGTTTCATGAAACGGGAGTGACAGCGGTCTAAGCTATTCGTATTCCGGACCATGGTTGTCGCGTGCAGCGAATGTGCGCTCATTTAAGCTAAGCCTTTCCAGAGCCGATAGTTAACTGAGATTCCAGGTTCTGGTTCGGCGGCTGAGATCGCCCCGATGCAGGAAAAACTGCAAAAACTCCTGTTCAAGCTTAACGAGGTGAAGGAGAAGGTTATATTCGCCCTCCTGATCGTCGTTCTGGGTGTGAAAGTATGGTTTGTCTACGATATTGTCAATCCGGACAACAACACACCGCCGCCACCGCGTCCGATACGGAATTCGGGGGACCCAGAGCCTCCTCCGCCGGAACCGAAAAATAACAATAGGGTTACGAGGGAGGAGATGTTCCGTTATTTCGATGAGCGGGATCCCTTCAACCGCAATCCCAGTGGTCCTCGGGGTGAGGGGCGGGAAGATAAGGTCTGGGCAGCGTTAAAAGTCCCTAAGGTTCAGAAGGTCCGTGACAGCTTTCGTGTCCAGGTGGATATCGAGGGAAAGAGACAGTGGGTTGAGGCGGGAAAAGTTCTGGGCGACTATAGGATCGACAGGGTTGTCGAATTGAAAGACAATGGATACAAGGTTGAGGTTTATTCATCTGAGTTGAAAGAGCGGAAAACATACGATGTCAACTAGAAGTGAAATTGCTTGGTTCGAGCAGGCTGGGTGGAGCGTTAAAGGAGCGATAGGAAAATGAAGAATTACCGCCAAGGGTGGGGATGGTTGATTGCAGTTGTCGTGCTCGCGTGGGGAGCCATTGCTGGTGCAGAAACGGGTTCCGGAGAAGCGAACGTGGAGATCCGCATTGCCCAAGCTGCCACGGATGAACCGTCTGCCAGCAGTCCGGAGGAGTCTCGCCGGAAAAGTCAGTTTCTGACCGAAGGCTTCAGATTGTACATCGAGAAACGTTATCAGGAAGCCTTGGAGATGTTCCGGCAGGTCCTGATTCTCGACCAGGACAATAATGTGGCCCAGACCTACGAACGCAGGTGCCTGCAGGCTCTCGCAGGGGAACCGATGGATGAGATCATAATCTTCTATCCGGATGACGAACCCCGTGTGACTCCTGGATTGCCCGAATTGAGGGACATCGCAGAGAGCCAGGTCGAGAGGTATATGCGCGATGGGCAGGATTATTTCGACGCTGGAGACTATGGAAACGCGATTACGGCATGGGAAAACGCTCTGATCATCGACCCCGATATTCCCAAGGCGCGCAGCAATATCCGGAAAGCCCGACTCGAGCGGCTGGAGGGGGATAAGCAGGAGTTGAAAGAACGTCGGGACATTCAGGCGATTGAATGGATCCACGCAGCAGACGAAAAAACCGTTCTCGGTCCTGGATATGACGCGGAGGGTTTCCGGGCCTTCTCGGTACCCAAACCGGCTGAAGGGCCTCCTGTAATGATGAAGACGCGACGCACTGAAGAAATCGAGAGAATCCTCGACGAGGAGCGAATCGATATCGATTTCACGAACGCGGATATCCGCGAGGTAATCGACTTCATCGCCGGAGCGTACAGCATCAACATCATCCTGGATGACCGGTACATTCCCCAAGCCCAGCAGGGACAACCGGGAGCTCCTGCTCCGGCGCCCACTCCCTTCGGCGCATTCGGAGGGCCGATGGTCGGGCCCGGGGGAGGGGGGTTTTTAACGATGTTCGCGGGCGCCAACTTCGGCGGTCCCGGCTTCGGCGGCGGTGGACCCCAGGGACAGATCGACCCGATGATCCCCTTTATCCGATTGACGGATGTTCCGCTCCGGGATGCCTTGAAAGCGCTTCTGCACCAGAAGGGGCTGGATTTTTCTGTTGAACCGTATTTTATCTGGGTTTCAATTCCCTCCGTTTTGCGAAATGAGACTTTTGAAGACCTGACAACGAAATACTACTACCTCCGGAACGGGGGGGGCGACGCCCTATTTAAAGTCGTCATTTCAACGGGATTTGGCGGCGGCGGTGGCGGCGGCGGCTTTGGCGGCGGCGGTGGCGGCGGCGTCGGTGGCGGCGGTCTC
>SDBV01000711.1_pt1 | contig 48117 bp, 48 predicted proteins | sample 2277081 | NCBI WGS metagenome assembly SDBV01 (sample SAMN10402039, study PRJNA504765) | marine sediment metagenome | isolation source: marine sediment core GS10_PC15, 223 cmbsf | place: Arctic Ocean: Southern Knipovich Ridge | collected 2010
TCTTTTTCGTTATTGGACTGTTACAGAAGTAACACTTTTTTTATTCATAACCTTTCATTTGACGTAAAGCTAACAATATCAGAGACTTACAGAGGTCTTAGCCTACTTTTTGTCTATTACGCCTAAAATCATTATTCGTCAATCGATATTCGTTATTCAATTCATCCCAACAAATTACAGTTATAGACAAAAGAACATGACCACCAGTAAACAGGTGGTTTTCAAAGGTAAAATAAAATACGGAGTAACTTTTATTTATCCTTCAGGAGGATTATCCATACTCATCCAATAAATTGGAAGGTGCCTTCTGCTTCCCAATAATTGAGATTTGGGAATTGGGAGGCAACTTTTTGTATTTTAAGTAAAAATCACACTTTCATAGAAGGTGGTTTGATTAATCACCATAGGGGACTTTAATCTTTCCTATTTTTTTGAATATCGAACACCGATCAACGATTTAGAATATTGAAGTATTTTGAATTTGTCTTCTCCAGGAATAAGCTTATAGATTAATATTTTACAATCTTAAAAATCATTATTCGTTAATCGATATTCGTTATTCAATTCATCCCAACAAATTACTGTTATAGACAAAACAACATGAACACCAGTAAAACAGGTGGTCTTCTAAGGTAAAATAAAATACGGAGTAACTTTTATTTATCCTCCAAGAGGATTATCCATACTCATCCTGAACCCGATTTTCGATCCGTGACCCACTTCCTTATTCCTGGTTAGTTTTTCACCCAGGGTTATACGTTGTATCTGGTTGAATTGCTGGCCTATCAGATCACTTTCAATAGTTACTGAAAGTGCTTTTTTAACTATTAATGAAATGTTTTCACACGTTGCTTCGGTACCATTTGAACCCGGAAACAGATAATGTAATCCGCGAACGCCCTCAATGTAGATTTGATTATTTATGTTGATGAGAATGCGTGCAATCAAATACCCGGTGTCTCCCGTTCTTTCGTATTTGATTGAATCTGCAAGAAAATCATATATCATAATCTGTCCGAAATATGCCAGATCGCTGTTTTTTTTGATTTGCTTTGTTTTCATTAAATGATTGCCTTCATCAAATGTTACAATATTTGTTTGCAGTACAAATACCAAAACATCGCTACCAAACTTTATGCTGAATTCATGATCCGAAGCATTTATTACCTCAACAACAACTTCCTTTGTTTTAATCTCTTTAGTAAGTTTACCAGCAAGAAGTTTTGATTCTTTTTCAAGCACTTTAAATGCTTCCTGGGAAATATGCCAGATACGCTGTTTCAACAATGCACGTGTTTCCAGACTTTCTTTTAAATGTTCAAGAGGATTCTTATCAAATTCTATCATATATTTATAACAGCAAATCGGATGTAAATAATTCTCAGGTACTATATAATGTTTGATCAATAATAATTGAAATTATGGAAGGTAAAGCAGAAAAAACGCTAAAAGATTTTGGAAAAAAGATTGACAAATTTCTTAAAGAACTAAGTGGATCTTCTAGTAATATGAAGGAAGAATTTGACAAGAGATATGAAGAATTGAAAAAAGGTGCCGCATCCCTTGAAAATGAGGCCAAAGCTTTTAAAGCAAAACATCAGGATAAATTAGATGAAGTTCAAGCGGGAATAGAGAAAGCAGGCAAAGAAATCCGTGAAGCATTTAAGGATACTTTCGGAAAAAAAGAAGCAAAGAAAGGGGCAAAGAAACGGGACAAAAAAAAGAAGTAGTGTATTCTTAATATTTCAATCCTGTTTTTATTTAATTTTCTAATCCTGAATACAGATTTTCAACATTCGTTATTTTAGAGTCTAGGCTGATTTCACTTTACTTTAACCCAGACTTGTCATTAGAAATATACTACGGCTTTCAATTTACTGTCATTCAGGCACGTTCTCGCTTTTTGATTCTCACCATAATCTTACTATGCTTCCCCTCCTACACAAGTTTCGGCGGGCGCGCGTGCCAAAAAACTGTGAGAGCCTGCCTGCCGGCACCTGACTAACAGCAACTTGAGACCCTCGCTACAAAGTCTATTGACAATTCTGGGTTAAATGTCAATAGACAAAGATGTAATGACAAAGAGCAATTGCTTTCACAATTGTATTTTTGAAGTTGACATACACGCTATCAGTTTTATAGATCTTGCTAGTGAGCAGGCACAGATAAACCACCACGCAAAATGGAAAATCTAAAAATTGCAGTTGCCCAGTTTGAGCCCAAAGATGGCGACAAAACATACAACTTATCCATCATTGGAAAATTAACACAAAAAGCGAAAGTAAAAGGAGCAGATGTCATCAGCTTCCACGAAATGTCAATTACGGCTTACACTTTCCTGAAAAATTGCAGCAGAACACAAATTATCGATCTGGCTGAAGAAATTCCTAATGGAAAAAGCTGTCAGAAACTGATTGAAATTTCAAAAAAGTATGATATCTCCGTATTAGCCGGGCTTGTTGAGATTCATAATGATAAATTTTTCAATACCTACATATGTGTTGATGGTTCGGGAGTAATTGGGAAATATCGAAAATTACATCCATTCATCAGCCCCTACCTGTCAGCAGGTGACGAATATGTACTATTTGATTTAAAAGGATGGAAATGTGGAATATTAATCTGCTATGACAATAATATCATTGAAAATGTAAGGGCCACCACACTATTGGGCGCTGAAATAATCTTCGCACCTCATGTAACCGCATGTACTCCTTCTGCTATGCCGGGAAGAGGATATGTGGATGATGTTCTGTGGCAAAACCGAAAGACTGATCCGGTTTCTTTACGATTAGAATTCGATGGCCCCAAAGGAAGGGGTTGGTTGATGCGATGGCTTCCTGCACGAGCCTACGACAATGGTGTTTATTATGCATTTACCAATCCTATCGGATATGATGGGGAACATTTAAAAAATGGAAACTCGATGATATTAGATCCTTATGGAGAAATATTAACTGAAATTAAAAGTTTTGATGATGAAATAGCTGTCGCGACAATAACTCCTGAGAAGCTGGAATTGGCTGGAGGTTTTCGATATAGAAATGCCAGAAGGCCTGAGCTCTATCGGGATATAATTGGCAGGGAACATCAATCGGAAACTATTCCTGTTTGGCTGAATGAAAAATAATCAGGATCAATGCCATACCTGAGGATCCCTGGAATGACCTTATCACTCATATCTCAATGCCTCAACCGGATTTTTTCTGACAACCTTCCAGCATAACCAGTTGATCGATAGGAAAGCAATTAATATTGTAAAAAGTGAGCTAATGATTATAAGCCAAGGACTTATTGATATTCTGTAGGAAAAATTTTCAAGCCAGTTCATGACTAGATAGTAACCAATTGGAAGTCCGATAATTAAAGAAACAAAAACCCACTTCAAGAAATCTATATTCAGTAATACAAACACATCCCAGGCTCTTGCCCCGTTAATTTTTCGTATACATATTTCTTTAATTCTTCTAACTGTAATGAAACTAGCCATTCCCAAAAGCCCGAGCATAGAAATTATTACTCCAAGAGATGAAAAATAGAATAACATGTCCTCGAATTGCTTTTCGGACTGATATTGCTTGCCAATTTCATCTTCAAAAAAACTATATGAATATCCTCGATCTTCACGGAATTTGGTGTAGGTTTCTTTCAGATAAGCCAATGCCCGCTCCTTGCTTCCCGGACTTATTCTTACATTTAAGGTCATTATATTTTCGGGATTGTACATCATCACCATTGGATTGATCTTGTTATGTAAGGGCCTAAAATGAAAATCCTTTACAACACCAACAATCACCATATCCTGATTTAATCGAAGCCCTAATGGATCATTAATTCCCATCATATTCCTGGCTGTTTCATTGATCACAACCGGCCGGGAAAACAAATGAGATGAATCGGAGTTTCCTTGTTTAGTTGAATTAGCCCTAATCCAATAATCATCGTAGGTTGAAGTAAGAAAATTGCCCTGTACAATTTCTAGTCCATATGTTTCCGCAAAATCCGAATCAACCCAAAATAATGTAGCATATACACTGTCTTTACTTTGTATTCCTTCATAGTTGAATCGTATCTGATTGTAGAAATCGGCCGGAGCTTTGGAGCTTGCTGTAACACTCGTAATATCAGGATTTTGAAGAAGCTCCGATTTAAATGCAGATATATCATACCATAAACCCATTGGGACGACTACAATGTTCTCCTTGTCTATCCCCAGCTCCTTATTTTCAACAAATTTCATTTGTCTGTTAATTGCCAAGGTAAAGATTACAAGCCCGGTGGTAATTGCAAATTGAGTGATCACTAAGAACCTTAGAAATCCTGATTTTGAACCTGTTGGATTACTACCCTTGAAAATCAGTACAGGATTAAATGAGGTAATGTAAACAGCCGGATAAAGAGAGGAAAGAAGGTTGACTCCCAATGTAATGGCGATAAGCGATAAAATAAACTTCCAGGATATTGAAAAAAAGATCGATTTTCCTGTTAATTCATTGAACCAAGGGATTAAGTACCAGGCAATTGCCAATGCAACCAGCAGGGCCAGCAAGGATGGAATTGAAGATTCAAATAAAAACTGAAAGAATAATTGTTTCTTACCAGATCCCAAAACCTTTCTGTAGGCTATTTCTGTAAGCCGCTCTGATGCTCTTGCTGTAGTAAGAACGGTGAAATTCAAAGAAGCCATAACCACAATCAATATGGCTAATCCGGAAAAGATCAATACATATTTATACTCACCAATATTTTTATCCAAGAACCATGAGTAGTCTGAAAACAGATGAATGTTTGCAATAGGTTGGAATATTAGTTTGGCTGGCTTACCTGTATTATCAGACATATGATTGCTCACTTTTGCAATAAAATTATCGGTTGTGATTGCTTCTTTATTTAGTTTAAGATACACAGAGGTCCATTCTGATCTTTGCCAGTTATTCATGAAGGTCCTATGGAGGTATTTATCGTTTCGAAGCAGGGTTAAGAAACCAAAATCAATGTGGCTTCGGGAGGGTACCTTAACTACACCTGCAACTTTGTAGTCAATGTTGTAAAATTTATTGCTGGAGACAATTTGTCCCAGGGCATTTTTATCACCAAATAATAAACGGGCGGTTTTTTCTGATAATATGACTGCTCCCGGCCCGGACAAAGCATGATCAATATTTCCCTCAATGAATTCAAAGCCAGAAAAAACACTAAAAAAATGATCATCTACATAAGCCGGTGTAACTTCAAACTTGTTGTCTCCAACCTGTAGGGGCGCTTCACTTCCATATTTAATGAAAGTGGCATTTTCAATATTGACAAAATTCTCACGTAATGATTCAGCAAGTGGGATTGGAAGTGAAGGTGTTTTTTTAAAGAGGTCACCTTCCTTCTTCAATGCCAATACCCTGTATATTCTATCGTAATCCGAATGAAATTTCTCGTAACTAAGTTCGTCAAAAATCCAAAGATAGATCATCATACTGCCTGTAAGGCCGGCAACGAATCCGATGAATATGATCGCTGAATAAACGGGCCTGTTACGATTGTTTCGCCATAGGATTTTCAGGAATTGTTTAATCATAATTCACATTTTTTAACGAACGATCATAAGTACATAGTCCTCTTCTTTTATTTCATTAGTAATCCGGGACAACAGATCGTTATCAGCAAAATTTGGATATGGCTTCTTTTTAATGTCCAATCCCTTGAACCACGTGAATGGAAGGCCATCGTGCGTCACAGCTTTAGGCCAGAATGGCAGACCTTTAGAATTGCTGATGAAATTTATTGGGGATTCCGGCCAACCTCGACCTACGTAGTAAGGATCCGCATCCATATAGACATGGAAGAGATCTTCATTATCCTTGTCATAAATACATGCATTATATTTTAATGATGCCTTTTTTGCTGAATTAGGACTTATATTATCCCTGGTATATATTATAAATAAGTATTTGTCAGATTCGAGGAATTGATGGAGAACAAATTTATTTTCAAGGCTAACTTGGGGGTCAAGGCCCTCCATTGAACTCTTAATGCCCATGCCTCCAAAGTCAATAATATATTTTGGAATAAGCTTATTTATGGCATCCACGGCATAGATCGTATCATTAAAAGCTTGCCGAACATGTTGCCGTCCATTATAAAAGTATTGGCCTCCTTCGTCGATTCCCCTGTATGATGAACCTTTAAAATTCCCTACCGGATCAAAGTCCTTGAAAGTGGAAAGGGTATCGCCAGCTGATCTTGTAATCGATAAGAAATTGCTATCATTATCACGCTTCATTTTTTCATGTACAGAAATCCATTCTTCCTCATTCAACGGGAATATGTTTATGGCACCTAATTGTGAGGTTGCAAGAGCAATGTTGTTCTCTGCCAAATCAAAGGTGAAGAGTTTCTCTCCGAGGTTGGTTCCTGAGTTGTTCTCCCCTGTAGCTTCAGAAATTTGACCGGAAAGACTTCCGGGGGAAGCATCATAATGCATCATCCAGGCTTGTCCTTTATTTGCCAAAAAATACTGGTAATATATGTGATCTCCGATTGCATGAATAATGCCTTTTGATCCATCAAAATTGGCCATGTCTTCCTGTGTGATTACCGGCATATTATATTGAGGGACCCATGTATAATAAAACTCATTATCAATTATCTGGCTTATGAAATTCCCATAAAGGTCAAAATGGGTTATTCCATAGGTATGTTGATATGCTATAATATTGTTTGGTGTTATCAGAAAATCAAAATCTTCTATACTATTCCATAGTGAATCGGGCGGAGCAGGAAAACGGATTGCAACATATCGAATGTTTTCACCAATGAAATCTGTGGTTATTTCCCTAAGGTCATTTCTGGCTTTCAAGATATCCAAAACAATGGGAGGACTCCGAGGATCAATTTCTTTGATTCCTTCCATTTTCGGCGTATTAACAAGGTTTGAAAGTGGTAATGTTGATAAATCCTCAACTAGCAAATTGACTTCATGTGATTGGATTTCCTCAATTAGAATTGATTCATCCTGAGCCAATCCATTTGGCTGCTTACAGCTTCCGATACTCAATAGAGTAGCTATAATTAGAAAAAGGTTGGATTTCATTTTTTTAATATTAGATATCGCTGGAATCAATTAATCCAATTATTGTAATTTGGTTAATTATCCTCAAACATAACATGACTTTTGTCACCCTAATCCTGATTATCCAGTTACTTCTTCCCTCTATTATTTTATACTAATGTGTTGATGCAATATTAATATCAACAAATAACTCTTCAATAGTTTTATTAAATCCGGACTTTTTGCACAAGGTATAAGTAGAGGAGCCCCTCCCTCTCTTGAAACAGGTTAAACACCTGTTAGTCCTCCTTATGATATTTATCATATTTATTTTGATAAAGTAAGGATAACTTGCGCAAAATTAGCCTGTGAAAATACTCCTTATATCCCCCACCATTGACGCTGAAAAAAGAACGAATAAAGGCCTTATGATGCCTCAGCTAGCTCTTTATATATTGCAAGGGTTAACCCCTACTGAACATGATGTAAAGGTTATTGAGGAAGAAGCAGAAGACGTTGATTTGGAGCAGGCATGTGACCTGGTTGGAATAAGCTGTATGACTGCAAATGCACCAAGGGCTTATGACCTATGCAAAGAATTTAAAAAAAGAGGTAAAACTGTAATACTGGGAGGGGTGCACCCTACCATACTGCCCGAAGAGGCCTTACAATATGCCGATTGCGTTGTAGTTGGTGAAGCAGAAGGGGTTTGGGAAAAACTACTTACAGATTTCCAAAATAATAATCTGCAAAAAAAATATAATGATCCAACTCCGGATTTGAAAAAATACGTTCCCAAAGATTTTAGCAGAATAATCAAGAAAAGGCTTTTTAAACTTGTCCCGATAATGACAACCCGGGGATGTCCTTATAATTGTGATTTTTGCTGTGTCACCAACCTTTTCGGTAAAAAAATCAGACATGTATCAATAGAAAACGTAGTCCGGGACATTAAGGAATCCGGGGCAAAAAACTTTATGTTTCTGGATGATAATATCATTGGCAATCCTAAGTATGCCAAAGAATTATTCAAGGCGATAAAACCTTTAAATATTATATGGGTAGGACAAGCTTCCGTGTCGTTACTCGTGAAGGATGATGAACTTATGCAGCTTGCCGCAGATAGCGGATGTAAAGCGCTCTTCTTTGGCATTGAAAGTGTGTCTGAGGAACAGCTAAAAACAATGCGTAAGGCATTTAATGAAATTGAAGACATGGAAAATGCCTTTAAGAAGATTAAAAAGATGGGTATTCTTATCCATGCGTCAATGGTATTTGGATTTGATAACGACACAAAAGAAATATTTGATGATACAGTACGGTTCTTAACTAAAAATAAAGTAAGCACTGTTTCTTTCAATGTATTAACCCCTTATCCTGGTACTAAAATTTATAATGACCTGAAGAAAGAAGGCCGTCTTATAACAACCGACTGGAAATATTATGACCATAATACGGTGGTGTTCGAACCCAAAAACATGACGCCCTACGAACTCCAAATGGGAAAAATCAATGCAAGGAAGAAATTTTATACGCTGTCGTCTGTTCTAAAACGATTACCAGGTAATTTGTACAATCCTATTCTATACTTTGTCACTAATTATGGACATATGAAACAAGTAAGAGTTGAAGAAAAGAGAATGGAAAGGATTAAATCAAATTTATTTGAAGATATTCCTGAACAGTAAATTATAATTCGAATTATAAGACCTCACCAATACTAATATACTGGTCATAAAATCGTTTAATTTCCGGTCAAGGACTGATACATCCCTTCTATTTCCTTTTTATGCTTCTCCTCGATCCGGTCACGCACAAGCTTCAGCGAAACGGTCAGGTAATTACTTTCGGCCGTCCATTCTTCTTCACTTAATACAAATTCCTTTACCTTCATATGATTTCCCAAACTTTCATTAAGGCCATCTACTTCTATTTGGATCCTTTCTACTACTTTGATGTTATGCACCATGTATTGAGGAGAGGTCCAATGGATTCCCTCTTCTCCGCACCATATCTTTAGCAAAGAAAAATTAGGCACGAACAGCGCAGTAACATAGGACCTGTTGAAACCGATTATGAGGCACTGAAAAATGAAAGGGGAGCTTACAAAGTGATTTTCCAAAGGTTGAGGGGCTATGTATTTGCCAGATGAAGTCTTGAAAATATCCTTTTTTCGGTCGGTAATTACAAGATAATGCTTATTGGTCAACCTGCCAATATCCCCGGTTCGCAACCAACCATCACTTGTCAATACCTCAGCTGTTAATTCAGGCCGCTTATAGTAGCCGGACATTACATTTGGCCCTCTCACCAATATTTCACCAACCCCATCCTGATCAGGTGAATCAATTTTTACTTCTACCCCTGGAATAGCTAACCCCACCGTACCGTGCCTGTTCATTCCAGGGCCTGTCCGGTTTACGGTTACAAATGGGGATGCTTCTGTTAGTCCATAGCCCACCAACGTAAGAACCCCGGCTGCAGAAAATAAACGACCAATTTTAGGTTGCAATGCGGCCGCCCCAACCCCAATGTATCTGATTTTACCACCGATTTTATTGCGCCATGTATTAAGTACCAGGATCCTGGCCCAAAAAAGCTTGAATACAAATAATAATCCCGTATTATGGGTATCCTTATATTTTTCAGCAACCCCCATCGCCCACTTGATCACAGCGTTTATCAATTTATTTCTCTCAAGTCGCTGCTCGTGCAGAAGGTCATACATTTTTTCCAATGTGCGCGGCACTGCTGTGCAGAAATAGGGCTTGACCGATTTAAAATCGTAGGCAAGACTATCCACATGATGGTTAAAATAGACTTCTGCACCAATTGCCATGTAGGCATAGCACGTGGTGCGTTCAAGAATGTGACTGAACGGCAGGAAACTCAATACCCGTTGAGACGGCAGAAGAGGAAGTACAGTGAGAATAGATTTGATATTAGCCACAATATTCTGATGGGTAAGTATTACCCCCTTTGGCACCCCTGAAGTGCCAGATGTATACATGATCGATAGGGTATCGGATGGCATAACAGATTCTTTTCTGGCCTCTAACTCTTCCAAACACGATGCATTTGAAGTTTTTGATGACAATGGCGTAAAACGTCCTTCACAGCCATATTCCAAATGATACAGGTTCACCGAAATATTTTCTTTTTCTGTAAGGCCCTTTATCTTATAATACAGACCAGAATCGGCAGCTATGCATAAGCGGGCTTCCGTTTCTTTTAATATAAATTCTATTTCCGTAAGTGGATAGGTGGCATGGACCGGAACGATAATTAACCCCACTTGTTGACAGGCATAGTCAAGAATCATCCACTTTGAGCTTCCTGTTTTTGGCACAAATGCCACTTTATCACCCTTTACAAAATCATTCTCAATCAACCAGCATGAGACAGCATCAATTTTTTTCTTCAGATCACGTACCCCAAATTTTCTCCATTTCCCTTTCACAAAATCGTTCAAAGCCTTTCCCTGGGGAAACTTATGTTCCTGGTAAGAAATGATGTCAAAAACTCTTTCAAAATCTACATGTAAAGTTTTTTTTGAATCCGTCATGCCAGCAGTTTATTCTTTTTCCGGGGTTATATAGAGTATTTCGTAAAGTAGCTCATAAAATTCAGGATACGAAGAAAGATCGTTGTGATGAGCGCCCTCAATCATGTGTAATTCAATCTTTTCAGGAAACAACATCTTCAATTGCTCGCTCTGGTGATACGATATCAGCCTGTCTTTCGTCCCATGTATAATATGTACCGGACAATTTACCACCTTCAAGTACTGATCGGTGCGAATATCGTAACGCAAAATCCATTTTAGTGGTAGAAAAAAACCATGACGCCTCGCATTATATAAAAAGCTTAAATATGGAGAATCGAGTATTAACAAACGTGGGTTGTTCCATGAGGCCACTCTTGCCGCTATCCCGCTTCCAAACGATCGGCCATAAACAATAATCTTTTCATCAGCATAATTGGAAGAGAGCCACTTGTATAAAAACTGGGCATCATCAAATAATTTGGTTTGGGTCCGTTTTCCGTGGCTTTTGCCAAAACCCCTATAGTCCATCATAAAAAAATCGTAGCCGTTGCTCAGAAAATCTTTCGCAAATTTTCCCCAACCTTTGATGCTCCTTGAATTGCCTTTTAAATAATAAATTACGCCCCTGGAATTGGGTACCTTAAAATGTACGGCATTGATCTTTCCCCCATCCTCCATGTTGAAGTTCAGTTCTTCGAAAGGAAACGGGTATTTATACGTAAACTCCGAGGATAATATCTCAGGCCTGAAAAAAAAGAAATGCTGAAAAAAATAGAATGCCACGCATAGCGATACATAAATAGCAATAAGTATAACCACAATGGTTAGCGCCATAACAAACAAGAATAGTAAAAAACATTGTACCAAAAAAATTGTACAATTTTATCTAAGTACTTCATCCAATTTTTGATGGTACTTATCAAAGTCTCTCAGGTTTCTATGCGTGCCCTTTTCTATAACCACAAACTGATCGTTATTAGCGGTTACCGCGTTAAATGATTGTAAAACTACTTTAATAGTCTTGAATGAATAATTATTACAGGATACAGAATGAAAGTGGCTAAGAAAATAGTGAAAGGGATTATTATAATTATTTTAATTCCCGTTGCGTACATTCTGGTATCATTGATTTTAACATTTATCCCTGTAAATAATGAAGAACAGTCTGATAATAATCAGTCCATTTATTTGAGTACAAATGGAGTTCATTTAAGTATTGTACTACCTGAAAATCAATTAGATCCGAAAATTTTAGATGGATTAAAATATTCTGATAATGATCAATATTTTGCAATTGGCTGGGGAGACAGGGATTTTTACCTCAACACGCCTACCTGGAGTGATTTAACTTTTAACAATGCATTCAAAGCTTTATTTCTTAAAACCCCGACTTTAATTCATATCACCAGGTATTCAACAACGAAAGAAAACTGGGTTGAAATTAAAGTTAATCAAAATCAACTGAATAAAATCAATCAATATATCTATGAATCATTTTATACAGACGCACAGAATAAAAAGATATTATTAAATAACAAAGGCTACTCATACAATGATGACTTTTATGAAGCCTTGGGGAGTTATTCCTGTTTTAAAACTTCAAATAGTTGGGTAAACTCCGGATTGAAAGAAAGTGGTATCAAAGCGTGCTGGTGGACACCTTTCGATTTTGGTCTTCTTCGTATACATAGAAAAAAAAATTCAAAAAATGAAAGAGTTATAATTCAGGGAAGTTCAAAAAGTAACGGGAATACTAATAAAGTGATTCGATTGGTGATGAAGGAATTAGAATTTGATTTAATAGATCTTAACCTGATAACAATTGGCCACTTTGATTATGAGTTTAAAAATCAAACAGATGATTTCTTAACCATTATTAAAAAAATAGCAGATGAATATGAACTGATAGTATTTGCTACGCCTGTTTACTGGTATTCAATGAGTGGAATAATGAAAACATTTATTGACAGAATATCGGATTGTCTTAAAATAGAAAAGGAAACCGGGAGAAAATTAAGAGGAAAAAATATGGCTGTGATTAGTTGTGGATCAGATAATGATGAAGTAGATGGATTTTTTACTCCATTTCGCAAAACTGCTGAATATCTTGGAATGATTTATTTTGGTAATATTCATGTTTGGATCGAAGACGAATTAGTGAGCGATGAAGTTGAAACCCGTATCCAAAATTTTGTCAAATTATTAAAAGAAGCTGAATCCAACACGGTACTAAGCAATAAATAAACACTACAGATACTACAAATTAAATGATGATTATATCTTTTACTTCAAACTGCTGCATAAATAAATTGATAATTGCCGAAGATATTGAAAGTTTGACATTAAAAATATTAATAGCTTTAGAAAAAAAATGAACCCAACGGATGCCTGACGAAATCACTCAAAACTGGAATAACAAATGGTCGGAAATAGCTTTAAATATTTCCTCAGATCCGGTAATCTGGACTTCACCAGATGGGCAAATAGTAAAGTTCAATGAGGCATTTGTTAAAATCAGCGGCTTTCCCCATGACAGATTGAAGAATATTACTTTGTTTGATCTTGATGAAAACCTGTCGAAGAAGAAGTGGAATAGCATTTGGGAAAAATTACAGCGTTCGAAATCGGAACTTGTAGAAACGACCTTCATTAATAAAGATGGAAAGCAAATTCATGTAGAGTTGAATTTCACTTTGGTAGAAGACACAGGTGTAAATCTTAGTTACGTATTGATAAGGGATATTTCTCAAACGAAAGCACTTCATGTGAAATTGGAGGAGGCGGAGTTGGTTTTGAGCAGAATAGTGCAGGAACGTTCGGAGGGCTCAAAAATGACTCTGAGCGCTTTATTGGAGAAAAAAGAAGCCCTTCAAAAACTTCAGAACCTACAGAGACACCATGAGTCTATACTTCAATCGGCAGGGGATGGAATCTATGGTTTGGATTGCCAGGGCCACACAACTTTTGTAAATACCGCGGCAGCGAGGATGGTAGGTTGGGAATTTGAGGAATTAATCGGGAAATCTCAGCATGATATGATTCATCATACAAAAATTGATGGTTCACCTTTTGACAAAAAAGAGTGTTCAATCTATGCTGCTTTCAAAGATGGCAAAGTCCATCACGTAGAGGATGAGCTCTTTTGGAGAAAAGACGGCACATCATTTCCTGTAGAATATATAAGCACACCTATCCGGGATGAAAATAATGTGTTAAAAGGGGCGGTGGTTTCTTTTAAAGATATTACCAGGCGTAAAGAAGCTGAACAGGCGCTTTACAAAACAAATATTGAGCTGAAGGAGGCATTAACCGAGGTAAATCAGCTAAAAGTAAGATTAGAGCAGGAAAACAAATACCTGCAACAGGAAATCAAGCTCACGCACAATTTTGAGGAAATAATCAGCCAAAGTAAACTGTTTAAAAAAGTTCTGGGGCAGGTAGAGCAAGTTGCAAAGACAGATGCTACAGTATTGATTTTGGGCGAATCCGGAACAGGGAAGGAACTTATAACCAGAGCAGTTCATAACCTGAGCAAACGGAAAGGCAGACCTATGGTAAAAGTAAACTGTGCCGCTCTGCCTGCTACACTTATTGAAAGTGAGCTGTTTGGGCATGAGAAAGGAGCCTTCACAGGAGCGCTTGCAAAAAAGGTCGGTCGATTTGAGTTAGCTGATGGAGGTAGTATTTTTTTAGATGAAATAGGTGAGATTCCAATTGAGTTGCAATCCAAACTGCTTCGTGTACTGCAGGAAGGAGAGTTTGAAAGACTTGGAAATTCTAATACAACGAAAGTAGATGTAAGGATTATAGCGGCCACAAACGTGAACTTGCGGGAAGCAGTAACCAATGGAACATTTAGAGAGGACCTCTATTATCGATTAAATGTGTTCCCAATTCAAATACCTTCATTAAGGGAAAGGAAGGAAGACATACCTCTTTTAACACGTCATTTTTTATTGAAGTATAATGCCAGGTTTGGGAAAAAAATAGAGATCATTACTGAACGTGTAATTGACTCATTAATGAACTATAACTGGCCCGGAAATGTGCGCGAGTTGGAAAATGTCATCGAGCGAGCTGTAATTATTAGTCCAAAAGATAAACTTGAAATTGGCGATGCGATACCGCGATCGAATATGGGTTCTTCGGATGAAGAAATTATTACCCTGGCCGATAATGAAAGAGCCCATATTCTTAGTATTTTAAAACTTACCAACTGGCGTATTAGTGGTGAAAGAGGGGCTGCTAAAATTCTTGACCTCAACAGAACCACGTTAGAGGCACGTATGAAAAAATTAGGCATTGAGCGCCCATAATAGTTCCCAATGACTAGCATTATCTCCACACAGAATGTAAATGACAAATGAAGAAAGTTTTAATATTGCCATTCCATATTGAGTATAAACTAAATGAATTAGACTATCTATCGGAGGGAATTCTTGAAGAACTTATTTATCTATTTTCAACATCTGAAGGCCTTGAAACTTCACCAAGATCCACCAGCCTCTATCTGAAAAATAATCCAATTCCACTTAACGAGATCAAAGAACGGTTTAATGTAGAGTTTTTGGTTGAAGGCAATGTAAAATACAGAGATGATGGCTATCAAATTTCAACACGGCTTTTCAACACATCCAACGAAGAACTTATATTAAATACACAATATGATTTTCAGCTTGATAACTGGACTCAACCACTTGAAAAATTGGTAAATGATATTTCACTCAAAATCCAGGGAAATCCTATATCTATAAATAGGTCAAAAGACACGTCTCAAGCAAAGGAATTATACCTGAGAGGGCTTTATCACTGGCACCGGTATTCTCATGATGAAATGCTGCTGGCTATAGGGTTTTTCAGGAGGTCAATTAAAGAAAATGAGTTATTCGCTCTACCATACGCTGCTATGGCTGACTGCTACACAATTATTGGAACAATGGGATTCGAACCTCCTATTCCAGCGTTCAACAGGGCAAGAGAGTTTGTCAATAAGGCATTGAAATTGAATAACAAGCGTTCGGAGTCGTATGTTTCCGGTGCATTTATTGATATGTTCTATAATAGAGATTTTCCGCAAGCGAAGGCTAACTTGAATCAAGCGATTAGACTGAGTAAAGATAACTTGAAAGCTCATCACGCTTTAGCCATGTACTACATTCACAAGGGAGATTACCCAAAGGCAGAAAAACATACTACAATCACTATTAAATTAGATCCTTTGGCATTGCCTCACTATACTATGATGATTCGAATACAGATTTACCAAAAGAAGTTTCAATTAGCTTTGGATTATGTTGACGCTGCATTAAATATTGACGAAAAATCATTAGCGCTGATTGAGCTGAGGGGCTATATCAACATGTTTTCAGGGTCAATAGAGTCAGCGATTGAGGATTTTACCAACTGTAAAGAAAAAGATAATAAAAACCCAATGTATTTAGCCAATTTAGCCTATACCTATTCCAAGGCTAATTTTTATGTGGAAAGCAGGGAAATAGAACTGCAATTACGATTGTTGGATAACAGGAAAGACACTGGTATAACTGACTATGCGCTAGCAATAATTAAATTGGGGCAAGGGGATCTTAAAGCTTTTTTCAGCCATACAAATAAAGCTATTGATATTAATCTTGGATTGTATCCTGGCGAATTAGTGGGTAACCCAATATATGATGAGGTCAGAGAGGACACTCGATTTCAAAGCATTTTAATGCATTGCAATCTGTCTGATGTAAGCTCAAAGTATAAAAAAAGCATGAAGCCATCTACTGTAATTACTATCCTGTCCCAAACTTCTGACACTTTATCTATTGATCCTCAAAATTTGTTTTACATTGAAGCCAGCGACAACTACTGTACGGTATATTGGCTTGAAGGGGAATCTCTAAAAAATAAAATGCTGCGGCTCACCTTAAAACGTATGCAAAAACAATTGTCCGTATTTGAATATATAACCCAATGCCACAAGTCTTTTATGATAAACTTGGATCAGGAATTATCTATTACCGGTAATGCAAGAGGTCACTTTTTTGAAAGCCCCCATCTTCCTGTTCGCATTCCTATATCAAGATCTAAGGCCAGTGCATTCAAGAAACAACTGGCAGTTGTAAAGGAGTAGAACCTCCTTCCCATTCACCACATTTTTCCTATAGACCACATTTCTTCCTTTTTGATGGGAGTCAGATTCCCATTGGCTGCATAATTTAAACCTTATTGGATCACTCAAGTATGTTTGAATCGTAATCAAAACAATTATTAATTAAAAACAATTATTATGACAAAGTTCAAAAAACAAGTTACGATTAATGCGTCCAGACAAACAGTTTGGAACATCGTTTCCAATCTTGGAGACATTTATAAGTTTCATCCGGGAGTAAGCAAGTCTTACTATACCACAGACCAAGCGGAAGGAGTTGGCGCTGCACGTATTTGCGAGCTGTTGCCGGCTGGAAAAATTCTGGAAACAGTTAAAAGCTGGGAAGACGGTAATGGATTTGTACTTCAAATCGATCCAATGGAAAAAGCCCCTCCTGTGAAGGACTTTACCGGACATTTTCAGTTGGAGGAAATCAATTTTAATACAACTAATGTTTCATTAACTATCGAATATGAAATGAAGCTAGGCTTAGTAGGTGATTTGCTCAACAAGGTAATGATTAGATCCAAAATGGAAGAAGGAATAGATGCCTTATTAGCTGGATTAAAAATTCATACTGAAAAGGGTATTGAGGTAAAAGATTCAAAAGCTTTACAAGAGATCCTTAAAGCTGCATAAAAATTTAAAATCAAATTATAAACCATTACTAAGAATAAAAATGAAAACGCTAAAAAAAGTAAACGAGAGAAATTTCAAAATAGTAAGTACTGCTCTTTTTGCATCTGCAGTGGGTATAGCATTAACAGTTTCTGCTTGTAAACCAGCAAATGCAGAGGATGAAAAAGTAGCAGAAATTCAACAAAGCGAAGTTTCTATTACAGAGAAAGCTCCAATAGAAGCAAAGATCCTTTTCAAGGCAGGGAAGATTATTGAGATTGCCTATGCATCTGTTGAAGGAGGTAAAGAGCCACTGCTTGTCGAATATTTTTCAAAAATTTTACCACTAATGAAGAAATACGGTGGAAAAATGTTGGGAAGTTTACAGGTAACGGCAGTAACGAATGGTGAGATATACCCTCAGAAGATTGCCATTTTTGAGTGGCCAAGGGTGGCAGCACGTGATGAGTTGTTAGCTGATAGCGCGGCTCAAAACCTGTTTCCTCTCAGAGATGAGGCTTTGACGTTTATTAAGCTGGCTTATTTTACGGTAGATGAAGATGTAACGGTTACATTCAGAGAAGACAAAACATATGAGTTTTTCAATGCATGGTTAACTCCCGAAGCAGAAACAGCACTTTCTGAGTATTTCAAGCAATCTGAAGAAGTGAAAAAGAAATATGGGCCGCCAACATTTCTTGCCACCTTAAAGCCATTGGAGTTACCAAAAGAAGATTACATTCTTCAACCCCATATGGCAGGAATAGTAGAATGGAACAATACAAAAACTTATTACGGATTAATAGCCGACCCGGAGTTTAAGAAAGCAGCACCATTATTGGATAAATCCGTGACAAGGATAGATATGATTCATGCCAAATTCGATTTTTCTCAGTAATTAGACTAGTATGTCTTTTAATTAAAGAAGCGATTTAAAGGAGGGTCATTTCCCCCTCGTTTCTTTTCTATAAAAAATATGAAACTACAATATAAACACATCCAAAAATGAAAAATAATGAAAAGAGGCACTATGCCGTAATTGACAAATACAATAGGAATCTAGTTCTAAAATACAAAAATGAAATAGTTGCTGAAACTGAAGAGGCATTAATACTAAAAGAAGTTGCGAAGACAGTTTATGACCCTGTTTTCTATATCCCCAAAAAAAATATTAAAATTGGATTGGCAAGAGAACTTCAACGAAATAGCCATTGTCCTATCAAAGGTGATGCTACCTATTGGAACTTAAAAGCGAAACCGACAGAAGACTATTTTGCCTGGAGTTATGAAGAGGCTTTGCCAAGAGCAAAAAAGATCGAGGGATACATTGCTTTCAATCCAGTGAATATCACTTTTATATCAGAGCCCATTTAAATGATAATAATAAACAATAGACAATGAAGTTAAAAAACAAAATTGCTGTTATTACGGGAGGTAATAGCGGTATAGGATTTGGCATAGCCAAAGAATTAGGCATTGAAGGAGTTAAAGGAGCTATCGTTGGTAGAAATCAGGAAAAAATAAATGATTCGCTAAATGACTTAGGTCCAGATTTTATTGGAATAAGTGCGGATGTAACCAATCTTAATGAGCTGGATGCGATGTACAGAGAAGTTACAGATAAATATGGTAAGCTCGATATACTTGTATTAAGTGCTGGTGGAGCCATAGGCTTTGGGACTTTAGGTTCTGTTGCCGATACCACTGAAGAGGCTTATGATAAGATGATGGAATTAAACTTAAAGAGTGTCTTTTTTAGTGTACAAAAAGCACTACCATATTTAAACGATGGATCCTCAATTATCTTAGTAGCATCTATAGCTGCACAAAGAACCTTTAGTGGGATGACTGTTTATGGCGCCTCAAAAGCTGGCGTAAGATACTTCGCAAAGTCATTTTCAGCAGATTTATTACACAGAAAAATAAAAGTAAATGTACTAAGCCCCGGGACAATAGAAACGCCTGTTTTTGAAAGAATGGGAATGCCTGATGAAATTGTAGACCAAGCTAAATCACAGTTTGCAGACATGATTCCTATAAAAAGAATAGGGCAGGCAAGGGAGATGGGTAGAGTAGCTGTTTTCCTGGCTTCTGATGATTCTTCGTTTATATTGGGAGAAGAAATTATTGCAGATGGGGGCGTGGTAAATCTCAGTTAACGAAAGGGAACTTATAATCCCATCCCAATAAATACTTAAGGACTATTGGGATGGGTGCCTTTGTAAAAGCTTTAACTGCCATTTATTAAGCCCAAATAATGAAATTAGGTATCGAGCGACCATAATCAATTGCCAATATTTCATCCAATTGCCAATATATTGGCATAAACACTCAATTCATTTTCTTGCGAAATCTTTGTTAAGCATTGATATACAGCGTCTTAATATCTTTGGCACATCAATTGTATATCATCTTGCCAAATCAATTTAACAAAACTAAAAATTAAGAAAATGAAAAACTTAAAAACATTATTTGTAGTGATTACAGTGATCGCTATTTCAATTAAATCGCATGCACAATTACCAGACCCTGGATTTGTTGTTGATAAAACAACAGCTATTGTAATTACGGATCCGCAGAATGATTTCTTAAGCCCTGATGGAGTTGCCTGGGGATTAGTAGGCGAAAGTGTAACTAAAAATGGTACAGTTGAAAATCTGGAGACACTGTTTAAACTGGCAAAAGAATACGGAATACCAGTTTTTATATCACCACATTATTACTACAAGCACGACCATACCTGGAAATTTGGAGGTGCCCTGGAAGTTGCAATGCATAACATGGGCATGTTTGATCGGGGAGATCAACTGAATAAAGAAGATTTTGAAGGGTCTGGTGCAGATTTTCTCGAAATATATAAGCAGTACATCGAACAAGATTATGTTACAGTATCAGGGCCCCACAAAGTATATGGCCCCGAACAAAACGACTTGAGCCTGCAGCTTCGAAAACAAAAAATCGATAAGGTAATTCTTGCTGGTATGTCAGGTAACCTTTGTGTAGAATCTCATTTAAGAGAATTGTTGGAAGATGGCTTTGAAGTGGCCGTAGTAGGCGATGCAACAGCTTCAGGTATAAAACCAGGATTAGATGGCAACCAGGCTGCACAAACCAACTTCCGGTTTATCTCCAGTCATGTATATAAAACTGCTGAACTACAGGAGGTATTTTCTGAAGCAAATTTGAAATAGGTTGGTTAGTATTAGTATCTATCTCAGATCTATTCCGGATAGATACTTTCTGCTATAAAAATAAAAGCAAAATATAAAATCGACAAAAAAATGAAACAACAACTAAAACCACCATTTACCTTAGAAACTGCCATAGCAAAGGTCCAGGCAGCAGAAGATGGTTGGAATTCAAAGGACCCGGAGCGCGTATCAATGGCTTATGCTGTTGATTCTAAATGGAGAAACAGAGACTTGTTTTTTACCGGTAGGGATGCCATCAAGGAGTTTCTAAGGGATAAATGGAAGAAGGAATTGGATTACAGGCTTATGAAGGAATTATGGGCATTTACCAACAACAGAATTTCTGTTCGGTTTGAATACGAATGGCGAAATGCTGAGACGGGTCAGTGGTTCAGGACCCATGGAAACGAGCATTGGGAGTTCGATGCTGAAGGTCTGATGATAATACGAGATATGAGTGCTAACGACGTGCCCATTCTTGAGAGTCAAAGAAAATACAAAATATAGAAACAGGTTAAATAAAAGTAAAAATGGCAATAACCATGAAAAATCTAAGAGCAACAGAGCCTAACAAATGGATTGGCATTATTAGAATTATGCTTGGAGTTATCTTCCTCATGACTGGAACAATGAAACTTACTCTTCCCGAGTTTGGTGCAGCCTGGTCAATACAACTCATTGAAGCTGAAATACCATTCTATACACTTAATTACTGGTCTGTACCCGTTCTTGAAATTCTGATTGGAATGATATTATTAGTCGGGTACTACTCCAGAATTGGAGCGTTGATGGTTTTACCACTGATGCTTGTGGCCATATATGTTCATTTGACTGTCGCCAATCCGGCTGCTTTCCCTGCTCAACCCCAGGAACCATATATTCCAATTGCTGTTATTATAATGGCTTTGATTGTTCTCAGGAAAGGTGGAGCAAGTTGGAGTTGGGATTTGAAGTCGCAGTTGTAAGCCCTTGACCAGGATTTGTTAATTTAAGGCATGAAACATTATATAAATAGATAAACTTATTATTATGTCTGAATACATTAGTGATATAGCATTTAGTCCTTCTGTAAAAGAATATCAGAAAAAGGAAGGATCAAGGTACACCTACCAGCGCGTGGCAGAGTCGAGAGATTGGCAGAATTCTATCACTGATCAATTACGATCTTTTATTTCCAATCGGGATTCATTTTACATGGCCACTGCTAATCGGGAAGGTCAACCCTATATACAGCATAGAGGTGGTCCGAAGGGCTTTTTGAAAGTCCTCGATGATCAAACCTTGGGATTTGCGGATTTTTCAGGCAACCGGCAATATATAAGTGCTGGTAATCTACAGGACAATAATAAGGTAAGTTTATTTTTAATGGACTATCCAACCAGGTCCAGAATAAAAATATGGGGAGAAGCTAGAATTATTGAAAAGGGTGATGAGCTTTTAGATCAACTGAATGATGGTGATTACCACGCCGTTATCGAAAGAGGTATGATCATCAAAGTGAAAGCCTGGGATGTTAATTGTCCGCAACACATAACACCAAGATATACCTTGGATGAACTTGAACCACAGATCGGTAAATTAAAAGAACAAATAAAAGAATTGGAAGTAAAGTTGGAAAGCTGTGAACCTAAAAATGATAAATAAATTATCTGCTTAAAACCAGGAACCATGATTGAACTACAAATATCACCAAAGATTGAGTGTCATTTAAACCTGAAAGAAAGGTTGGGAAAAATGTCACTTGCAAGGAATGTTACTGAGTCAACAAATACCAAAATTCCTTTGTTGAAAGAAGGATCTGAAATTTATAAAGGTTGCGAAAATATAAATTCATTCCTCTCAAAATATGATTCCTTCATCGACCAGTGGTACGAGTGCAGGTGTGACAAATACGATCAATTCGACGATAACTAATAACAATTTTTATAAGTCTTAAATTTAAAAATGTACTCAAAATGACACAAGTAATAGCAAAGATCGACCGGGAGAAATATAAAACCATCATTGAAATAGGAAATCATCAATTAATTGCCGATGAGCCAGTACCATTGGGTCAGGACCTTGGTCCCAATCCCTATGATTTGCTGCTGGCAGCCTTGGGAGCCTGTGTGACCATGACACTAAGGATGTATGCTGATAGGAAGGGATGGGATTTGGAAGAGGTCCATGTACACCTCGAACAATCACGGATATATGCGAAAGACTGCGAGGATTGTGAATCAGAAGACGGTTATGTGCACATCATTGAAAAAAACTTAAAATTCATTGGAGATTTGACAGAAGAGCAGAAACAAAGACTTCTGGAAATTTCTGACAAGTGTCCTGTGAATAAAACATTGAGTAATGAAATTAAAATCATTACAAGTATATTATAATAAGGAAATATTTTTAAAGAAAGGAGCTAGAAATGAACGAAGAAAGATATTATGCAGTAAGACTGTTATGGGTACACGACCCAGCGGGATTTGACAAATATCAGGAGATGGCTAAGCCTATCCTTGCAAAGCACGGGGTACACATCGAGCGGTGGCTTATGACAGAGAAGATGGTTGGTACGGGGATGGAGAAACCTGATCAAATCGTTGTCACTTGGTTCAAGAACGCTGCAACAAAAGAGGCGTTCGAGAATGACCCTGAGTTTAAAAAAGCGGCGGTAATCAGGGACAAGGCAGCAAAGTTAGTCACTATAACTGCGAAATCGGTATTTGGAGACTAAATTAATAGTTTTTATATGTCTACAGTTGGTCAAAATGAATAGCCATACGATCAATTCAGAGGTGGGCCCAAAGGTTTTTTCTAAGGTACTTGATCATTTTAGCCATCGTTTAAGCTGATTTTCAGTGCAACATGCTGCTAAACCTGAACGGGCAATTGTATTTAATGAGGAAGCTTGGGATGTTAACTGGCCCCAGTATTTCCATCAGAGATTGCAATGGAAGAACTAAAGCCCGAATTTGATAAACTACAAAACAGAATTATAGAATTTAGAAATCGAGCTAAAAGAGGTATTAGGAAAAAATAAATCATAGCTAAAATAATCTGATATTGGACAATAAATAAAGCTAAAAATGGAATATCATTCACATTCACATAATCACGAAGAACATCAATCGCAGGCAAAGCTGGCTTTTAGCGCCACTCTGCATTGCTTGTTGGGTTGCGGAATTGGAGAGGTAGTTGGAATAATCATTGGTACTGCTTTGCTTATGACCACAATTAATACATTGATATTAGCCATTAGTTTAGGTTTTGTGTTTGGATTTATTCTTGGATTGAGACCGCTTTTTAAAGCTGGATTTAATTTTAAAAAGGCATTCAGGATCGTATTAATTGCTGAAGGTTTAAGCATTGCAGTTATGGAAGCTACAGAAATTTTAGTACAAGTCTATACACCCGGAGTAATGGAAGCCGGATTGGCAAGTTGGATATTCTGGGCGGGAATGCTCCTGGCAATGACAGCAGGGTTCATTGCTGCTTACCCTGTCAATTATTATTTAATTGGAAAAGGAATCAGACATACCCATTAATCGTACTCATCATTAAAAAGAAAAAAAATATCATGAAAAATTTTGACGCTATCATTATCGGTTCAGGTCAGGCCGGACCTTCTTTGGCTGCAAAGTGTGCCTCTGAAGGATTAAAAACTGCTATAATTGAAAGAGACCGCTTTGGTGGCACCTGTGTTAACACGGGATGCACTCCTACCAAAGCCATGGTAGCAAGTGCCAGGGTAGTACACATGGCTAATCGCGGCGCTGATTTTGGTATAAATATTACCGGCGAAGTTTCGGTTGATATGAAAAGTGTTAAGGCAAGAAAAGACAAGATTGTGGAGCAATCAACAACGGGTGTTGAGAATTGGTTGAAAAGCACTCAAAATCTTACCGTGTTTGAAGGTCATGCCAGGTTCGAAAGTTCAAATACTATCAGTGTTGGCGATCAATTGTTGAAAGCAGACAAAATATTTATAAATGTTGGAGGAAGGGCTTATATACCAGAGGGCTTTCAGGATGTTAAATACCTTACGAACAGCAGCATGATGGAGGTTGACTTTGTCCCGGATCATTTAATAATTGTTGGCGGGAGTTACATTGGTCTTGAGTTTGGACAGATGTACAGGCGGTTTGGGAGCAAGGTTACTATTGTTGAAATGGGATCCAGATTGATTGCCAGGGAAGATGAGGATGTATCCAACGAAATCAAAAAAATCCTTGAAGATGAAGGAATTAATTTTCGGTTGAAAGCGGAATGTTTAAGCGGAGAAATGCAGGGTGATAATATCATGATCAATGTTGATTGCCTGGAAGGTGACAATCAGATCAAGGGAAGTCACCTACTTTTGGCTACCGGAAGACAACCCAATACAGATGATCTTGGTTTAGAGAAAGCAGGGATAAAAACTGACTCAAGGGGGTTTATTGAAGTCGATGATCATTTGCGCACGAATGTGTCGGGGATATGGGCTATGGGTGATTGCAATGGGAAAGGTGCATTTACACATACCACATACAATGACTTTGAGATTGTTGCTGCAAATTTATTTGATAACGATCCCCGCAGAGTATCAGATCGGATTACATGTTATGGTTTATTTATCGATCCTGCACTTGGCAGGGTTGGTATGACGGAAAATGAAGTCAGGGAATCAGGTAAAAAAGCATTGATTGGTACCCGGGCTATGAAGCGAATTGCCCGTGCAAAAGAAAAAGGTGAGACAAATGGGTTTATGAAAATATTAGTTGACGCTGAGAGTAAAAGGATACTGGGTGCTGCTATCCTGGGAATTGAAGGAGATGAAATCATACACTCCATTTTGGATATCATGTACGCGGATGTACCCTATACAGTTATCCAAAGAGCAGTCCATATCCATCCAACGGTTTCTGAGCTGATCCCTACCATGCTGGGAGAACTAAAACCACTGGATTAACCGTCACGATCAATAGAATATTTACTAATTTATCACAATGATGGCTGGCCGGTTAAAATGAGCATTTTCAGCTTATCATTAAATTAATTGAGGTGATGTGTACAAAAACCAAACCGCTATTGCCTTTATATAAAATTGTAAACTGTCGTTCATATCTCTATTACAATTTTTCCTTTGGCCTGATTGTTTTGCATGTAATGATGAGCTTCTACTATTTGATCCAGCTTAAATGTTTTATCCACATTAAGCTTAATAGCTCCACCCTCAATTGCATCAATAAATTCTTGAAGTGATTCTTTTTGAAGATTCTCCGCCTCACCCATGTAAACGGTCAGTTTGCCTAAGGAAGGAATATCGCCCATAGGAGTGAAGGCTTTCATGGTCCACTCACTGCCTAAAATTCCTGTCATACAGACCACCCCTTTTGTTCTAATACATTTTAATGAATCCTTTAGTGTTCTTACGCCAACAAGCTCAAGTACCTTGTCAACCCCTTTTGGAAAAAGGCCATGCACATCCTCCTCAATTGCTTCGCTATCGATAATCACATGGTCTGCTCCATTGGCTTTCAGGTATTTCTCTTTGTCGGGATTTCGGGTGGTTGAGATAACCTTCAGACCCATATGTTTGGCTAACTGACAAGCTAACATTCCAATAGATGATGTGCCAGCCCGAATTAACAGAATCTCGCCATTCTCTACTTCCAATGCCTGATTCAATGAACCGAATACTGTTTGAAACATTTCGGGAAGGGCTCCCAGTATTTTCCAGGAGAGTTGGCTCTTAATTGGAAAAACAATCCCTATGGGTACCATTGTATATTCAGCATAGCTTCCATCGAAATCCCTACCCATTCCACCCATAATGGCTGCCACTTTTTGTCCGATGTCATAGGTCCCTGATGGATCTTCCTCTACTATACCAACACACTCGATGCCCTGTATTCTTGGAAACTTCACATTTGGAGAATCACCCTGACGAGTAAATATTTCAGAACGGTTAAGCCCAAACGCTTTAACCTTAATAAGAACCCATCCTTCCTTAACTGCTGGAATCGACTTTCCCAGTATTTCGATAACACCAGGACCTCCCGGCTTTTTCGTCACTGCTGCTTTCATTTGCACGATTATTGCATTTTGTTAAACATATATCGGTCGATCTTCCAGGATCCATTTTCCTTTTGAAGCACGAATAGTTCTCTATTTTCTTCAGGTACTGTTTCTCCAGTGGCATGTATCAAGGTGGATCCTTTGGAAGTGGTTCTGGCAAAGGCATAATCTCCATTGATAGATATTTCATCTATATAAAACTCAATACTCAGTTCAATATTACTGAATACAAACTCATAAGCTCCTTTCATTTGTTCTGTACCAATTGAAGTTGGTGCTCCCGAGGGCATAAATATGCCATCTTCGGTATAAAGGGACAAAACCTTATTTACATCGGATGCATTTAACGCATCTCTGTAAGTAAATAGCAATTTCTTAATTTCTTGTTTCTCATTTGCTTCAATTTTCTCTTCGCTTTGAACGTTAATTTGATTTTCTGAATTTTTTGTTTGGCAGGAAATCATTATAATTAATGTTGCCATTACCAGTGTTGTCTTTTTCATTTTCTTTTTATTTTGATGAACTAAATGTTCTATGAGTTATTCAATTTCAATCCTTTCAGCCTACATTCATCGGTTCATGGTGGTCGGATGATTTTATTTACTACAAAGAAAATAAATTATCTTTTAATTCAAGAGCGCTGGATATTCAACTTTTTTAATCGGGCATTAAGGGTGGTCCGTTTGATCCCCAGCAATTTTGCAGCTCCTCCATTCCCACTAATTCTCCAGTTGGTAGTCTCCAAAGCCTTTAAAATATAGCTCCTCTCGTTTTCCTTTAGACTGGTTATTTCACCTTTTTGTGGAATACCCATTCTTTGGGGTGAAAAATCTCCCAGATTGAGCTTTTTGCCCTTGCTGATAATCACAGCCCTTTCGATGATGTTTTCCAATTCCCTTATGTTCCCGGGCCAATTGTAATCCAACAAGGCATCCATGACCCGTTTTGGGATTGCTCCAATTTCCTTACCAAACTGTGCTGCGTATTTGTGGTAAAAATGATTTGCCAGAAGAGGAATATCGTCTTTTCTTTCCCTTAAAGGTATTGAAGTAATGGGAAAAACATTTAAGCGATAAAAGAGATCTTCCCGAAATTCTTTTTTAGCCACCGAAGCTTGCAGGTCCTTATTGGTAGCAGCTATTATCCGGATATCCACTTTTATGGTTTTGGGATTACCTAATCGCTCAAATTCACCTTCCTGTAACACCCTGAGTAGCTTGGGCTGCAATTCTAAAGGTAGCTCACCAATTTCGTCCAGGAATATGGTCCCGCCATCAGCTAATTCAAACCGGCCAGGTTTTTGCATTAATGCTCCTGTAAAAGCACCCTTCTCGTGGCCAAATAATTCGCTCTCAATCAAGGAAGCAGGAATGGCTGCACAGTTTACTTTTACCAAAGGGCGTGTAACCCTATTACTTAAATTGTGGACTGCCCTGGCCAACAATTCCTTACCTGTACCAGACTCCCCCAATATTAAAACGGTAGCATTGGTAGTCGCTACTTGTTCTATACTGGCTAATATGTTTTTGTACTTTTTATTTCGGGTAATGATATTCTCAAAATTATGTACCAGTTTGATTTCTTCCTGTAGGTAGGTATTCTCTGCTTCTAATTGACTCTTGAGCTGTCGCACTTCCTCTAAAGCCTTTCTTAACTTCTTTTCCGACTTTTTCAGATCAGTAATTTCCTGTCCATATCCTATTACATAGCTCACATTGTTATTTACATCAGTTACAGGGCTGAATAATCTGACGTAATACCTTTCTTTACCTTCCCTGTCAATCCACAATTCCTCAAAAGGAATAACAATTTTTTCCTTAACTACCTTTTCAATAATCCTTTGCCTGTTGTCGGCAATTGACATGGGATGATTTCTTTTTTTGCACCAGTCATGATGTGTTTTACCTATAATCCACTTTCGCACTTCGGGATCTTTTATCCCGGAAGGAGTATTATATATGAATTTACCCTTGGGATCAAATACCCCAAGTTCCGCGGGTATATTATCTAACAATCGCCGATAGATTTCCAATTCATTTTTTAGTGTGGCATTTAGTTCTGCTTCTTTCATTCCTGTAAAGAATTCGAATTTTGAGTCCCCAATTTAAAACAATTAATGGCAACATATAGTCATAGTGACTATATATTGTCACTAAAGTAAAATCTTAACACTTTTAGATATATTATAAGTAACTGATTATAAAGAATTTACAAGTATATTTTCTATGTGGCACGCTAATTGGAAACAGGATTTAAAATAAATAAATAATCTTTAAAACAATTAGCAAAATGAAACATTTAGAAATGTTAACACAAGAACAAGCAGGGCCGGAAGTTCAGGAGATCTTCGAGGGTCTGAAGAAGAAAATCGGGAAGGTCCCAAATTTGTATGGAACATGGGCGCATTCACCTGTAGCCCTTAAGGCCATACTGGAATTAGAAACGGCCTTGAACAAAGGTTTTTTTGGACCGAAAGAGATACAAGCCATGGAATTGGTGATCTCTGAGGTCAATCAATGTCATTATTGTATTGATGCCCATACTATTGTCGGCAAGATGGTAGGCTTTTCTGAGAATGAAACCCTGGAAATTAGGGCAGCATCTATTCCGGATAAAAAGCTCAGAGCTTTGACCCAATTAACCAGAGAAATCACTTTGCAAAGAGGTCGGCCTGATGATCAATATGTAGAGCGGTTTTTCGAGGCCGGTTACAGCAAACAGGCTTTGGTAGAACTGGTTGCTTACGTTGGATTCATGACTTTCAACAACTATCTCAATAATCTGACAGAAGTTCCAATTGATTTTCCTAAAGCTAAATCCTTGAAAGAAGCAGCATAAGAAAAATTAAATAAAAGTTAAAATAAAATTTAAAACTCGCTTGCCAAAAAGACAGGCATAAACATTAAACAAGATGAAAGCAATAGTATTTAATGAATTCGGAGATGAAAGTGTATTGAAACACATAGAACTTGAGACACCCAAGCCTGAGCCAGGACATATATTAATCAAGATCCTGGCGACAGGTCTGAACAGATTTGATTTATTTATTAGAGCAGGACAGGTAGCTCCCGAACTTCCTTTTCAACATATTTTGGGATCGGATGCCGCAGGAGAAGTGGCAGAACTAGGTGAAGGAGTTACAGGGTTTTCTATTGGAGAGCGTGTGATTCCCGTACCGGGGTTTGCTGCAGATGCCAAACATAAGGACATTCGTCCGGTAACAGCTTCCTCAAGTTTTACACTGCCTGGTTTGCATAGAAGTGGAACGTATGCTCAATATATTTCTGTACCTGCCTATGCAGTAGTAAAAGATAATACAGGATTACCAGCTCAAGAAATCGCCACCTTACCGGTTCCTTTGGCAACCGGAGTACGTGCTGTAAAAGTTGTAGGAGGTGTGAAAGCTGGGGACAAAGTGTTAATTCAAGCAGGAAATGGAGCCGCAGGAAGTATGCAAATACAAATTGCAAAAGCATTAGGTGCTGAAGTGGCAACTACTGTTCGTTCGGCGGATCTTGTTGAATTTGCTCGATCTGTTGGGGCGGATTTGGTTATAGATATTTCAAAAGATGATTTTGTGGCCAAAGTTAAAGAATGGACTGATGGTCAAGGTGCTGATGTAGTTATTGATAGCCTTGGAGGTGATGTGTTACCTAAAAGCATCGATGCTACCAGAGCTTTCGGAACAACAGTTGTATTTGGATTTGTAGCCGGTACAGAAGCAACATTTAATAGTCAAAATTTCTTCTTTATGCAAAAAACTTTAAAAGGCTCCATGGCTTCCGATAAAGAAGATCTGGAATGGGGTCTTGAGCAGGTAAAAGCAGGAAAAATAAAGACTTCGTTGGATAGAACTTTTGCTTTAAGTGATGCGGCGGAAGCACATAAATTTGTTGGCGAAGGTAAAGTCAAGGGAAATGTGGCATTGTTGCCCTGGTCTGCTTGATCGAAATAATTCTTAGCTAAGGTCCTGTATTTATCTGATACAGGACCTTTCAAAACACAATTTTCATTCAAATTAAAGGAACATTATCAGAGACTTTCGATTTCAAATGAAGTTGAAGGTTTTGCACGATAACCTGGAAAAAATAAATAACATGAAAGACTTATTGAAACCCGTGACCGTCGGAAAATACAATTTGAAAAACAGGGTGGTAATGGGTCCGTTAACCAGGAACAGAGCCCTCAATGCTGAAAGAATACCTACTGAATTACACGTGGAATATTATGCTCAGCGGACTGGTGCAGGATTGATCATATCTGAGGCCACCACTATAGAACCTCATGGAATTGGATTCATTTATGCACCAGGAATATATACTACAGATCAAATCAACGGATGGCAAAAAGTAACCAGAGCAGTTCACAAGCAAGGAGGGATAATTTTCAATCAACTGTACCATGCAGGAAGTTATTCACACCCGGAACTAAATAATGGACATTGGCCCGTTTCCTCTTCAGGAATCAACCCAAATGGAAAAGTGTATACAATAAACGGGACCAAATCCACATTAACCCCTCGTGAGCTTACAATTCATGAAATAAAAAGCCTTATAAAACAGTATGTCAAGGCAGCTCAAAATTCCTTGGAAGCGGAATTTGATGGCGTAGAAATTCACAGTGCATTTGGATACCTGATTGCTCAATTTCTCAGTACTGAATCCAATATCAGAACAGATAAATACGGTGGCACAATTGAAAACAGATCCAGGTTTCTCTTTGAAATAATTGAAGCTATAATTGAGGAAATCGGATCGGATTACATGTTATGGTTTATTTATCGATCCTGCACTTGGCAGGGTTGGTATGACGGAAAATGAAGTCAGGGAATCCGGTAAAAAAGCATTGATAGGTACCCGGCCCATGAAGCGAATTGCCCGTGCAAAAGAAAAAGGCGAGACAAATGGTTTTATGAAAATACTGGTTGACGCTGAGAGTAAAAGGATCCTGGGAGCTGCTATCCTCGGAATTGAAGGAGATGAAATCATCCACTCTATTTTGGATATCATGTACGCGGATGCACCTTATACGATTATCCAACGAGCAGTCCATATCCATCCTACCGTATCCGAACTGATCCCAACAACACTGGGAGAATTAAAACCATTGGATTAATAGTTACAATACAATATCTAAATACTATGCTTTTTGAGTTTGTCCAAATTGAAAGAAAAGTAAATTTAAAAAAATTTATGTTGTATATGCAACATTCTAAATTATTCTGCGTATATTAGTATTATGAAGTACAAATTACAAGATTGTATCGGGGCGAGACTAAGACGTTTATCACGAATTGTTGACGGACATTTTCGAACTTATCTTACAGACTTTGATATAACGGAAAATCAGATGACGCTGCTATTCGCCCTCAATAATACAGGTAGAGTTGATCAGGGAATTTTGGGAAAGAGGCTTATTTTGGAACGCTCCTCTATAAGCAGGAATATAAATGTGCTCCAAAGAAAAGGGTATGTCGAAAGAAGTAATGAGTACAGACCCCAGGTATACCTTACAAAAAAAGGTGCAGCATTGGTACAGCAACTCATACCCATTTGGGAGTACATTATGGATAAAATTACCTCACAAATTGGTGATGACAGAATGGAGATGATTTCAAAATTAGAACAAAAGTTAATCTAATATATTTTTATTCACAATGTTGTATATACAACTTAAAACTATTTTAATTATGAACCCGAAAATTTTGATTACCGCAGCCAATGGAAACACAGGTTTTCCTGCTGCAAAAGAAATGTTAAAATTAGGATATCCCGTACGAGCATTCGTAAGGAATCCTGATAGCCAAAAAGCTAAGGAACTTCAATCCTTAGAAGCTGAAATATTTGTCGGAAACATCGAAAACATCAGGGATGTCAGAAGTGCACTGCAAGATGTTCAGAGAGCTTATTTCGTGCCGACATATCCAAATGTTCTTTACCAGGGTTCAACATTTGCTGCTGCCCTTGAAGAAGCCCAAACAGAACATGTTGTAGTGCTTACCCAATGGCTCTCATCAAACATACATCCCTCTGTTTATACCAGGGAACATTGGCTGGTTGATCAAACTTTTAAAAAATTAACGAGCACAAAAGTAACATTTTTGAATCCTGGTTTTTTTGGCTTTGTCTATTTTATGACGCCAGAACCATTGACCCAATTTGGAATGTTCCCTGACTTTGGAGACAATGCTCCTCCGTCCAATGAAGAGATTGGGCTGGTAGCTGCACACATTCTTAAAGCACCTGAACGCCACAGTGATAAAACATACCGGATAACCGGTCCGGAAGTATTGACAGCTAATCAAATGGCTTCTGTAATTGGAAAAGTGATCGGAAGAAAGGTGAAAGCCACTATGCTTTCTGAAAAGATGATTTCCAAAGTGCTAAAAGCTTCTGGTGTATCTCAAATGGACAGTTCACAGGTAGGATATTATATCCGGGAGGGCCACAAAGGAACCTGGGCCATAAATGGACCAACAAGTGTGGTAAAAGATATTGTCGGTAAAGAAGCGGATGACTTTGAAACTATTGTCAGAAGGTATTTGATTTCTCAGCCTATTTCCAGGCAAACACTGACTAATAAAATTAAAGCCATTTTCTTCATGATAAGAGCAATGCTTTTACCAACCTGGGATATGGAAAAATTTGAAAAGGAAAGGGGATTTCCAAAATTTCAAAAAATGATGTTTTCGTCTGAATCGGATGCATGGCTCAGCGAACATAGCCTACAAACTGTTTGAAACTACTATCATGAAAAACTATAAACAACTCTACGGACCCTGGGCACTGATTACAGGCGCCTCATCCGGAATAGGAGAAGAATTCGCCAACCAGCTGGCTGCCTTAGGGATGAATTTGGTACTGGTTGCCAGACGTAAAGACAGATTAGATACACTGGCGCAAAATCTTGAATTGAAGTTTCACATTGAAACAAAAACAATTGGTGTGGATCTGCTGCAGCCCGATTTTCTTGAACAAGTTGTAAAAGATACCAATGATCTTGAAATAGGCTTACTGGTAAACAATGCAGGGCTTTGGAAAATGGGTAAATACCTTGACATATCCCTGGATGATGAGTTAAAGATGATCGACCTGAACATTAAGGCCCCCGCCATTCTAACCCATCTTTTTGCTAAAAAAATGACTATCAGAAAAAGAGGAGGCATTATTAATGTGGCCTCAATGCTCGCGTATATGGGTGTTCCTTTTTCATCAGTATATGCTGCTACCAAGGCCTACGAACTGGCAAAAAGCGAGGGACTTTGGTACGAACTAAAGCAACAGGGAGTAGATGTACTTAGCCTCAATCCGGGTTTAACTCAATCGGAGATGACTGATGGATTCGACTTCTCGCATATGCCCATGAATTTAATGAAACCTGAACAGGTAGTTCATACAGCATTAAAATCACTAGGCAGAAAATCGCAGGTTATTCCCGGAATAATGAATAAAATATTGGTAGTACTATCGAAAAGAGTAATGTCACGCAATATGAACACCAACATGTTTGGCATGCTAATGGGCAAAGCCAACATGAAACTTAGTAAAGAGCAATTAAACAAATAATCACATAGAAAAATCAAAAATCATGAAAGCTAAAATTTTAATTACCGGAGCAACCGGAACAACAAGTCAGTATGCTATTCAGCATTTAGTTGAAAAAGGCATAAAAGTAAGAGCCATGGTTCGAAGCATTGATGAAAGAAGCAAAGAACTTGAAGACATTGGTGTAGATGTTGTACAAGGCAATTTTGTTGACCTTGATTCACTTCGATCAGCTATGAACGGTATAAAAAGAGCATATTTCCTGTATCCGTTCATCGACCATCTGCCCAAGGCGGCAGGATACTTTGCAAAAGCTGCAAAAGAGCAAAATGTTGAACTCGTTGTAAGCATGTCGCAAATGAATGTGCACGAAGGAACAAAAAGTCCCGCTTCACAAAATCATTTGATTGCCGAAGATATTTTGGATTGGGCAAATATTGGAGCAGTACACATAAGACCGGCATTATTTGCATGGAATTATCTTGGAATGGCTGCACCAACAGTTATCTCGGAACAAAAATTTTATTTCCCTAACCCGGAAGCAAGATATAGTATCATCCACCCAAAAGATATCGGTGAGGTAGTTGCAGAAATTCTTATCAATGAAAACCTTGAGCAGCACATAGGTAAAAAATATGATTTGTCGGGAAATAAAATTTTCAGTGGAAGAGAAGTAGCGGATGAAATTGGGAATTTACTGGATCAAAAAATTGAATATGTCCCGATCCCGGTGGATACATGGATAGATGCAATGAAAAATTTGCCTACTGTAAATGACTTTTTAGCAAATCACTTAAAAGAATTCAACAAGGATATCGAAGCGGGTAAGTTTGACAAAATTACGGATGTTGTAAAAAATTTAACCGGTCATGAGCCAAGAACATTCAAACAGTACATTGAGGAAAATATTAAAGTATTTAAAAATTAGAGCAATAGCGGATATTGTGCACCATTAAAACCAAACGATATCAGCAGCCATTGCAGGTTTAGGGAATTAAGACAATCTCCACACACAAAAAAAGATATAACATGGTAGGATTGGGAAAAACATCAGATAGAAGTTGTCCGACGGTAAAAAACCAGAGACATCTCAGGCATCCGCTTTTGCAGATTACAGGCCTTCTTTAATTTTGGAACAAATTTTGATCAACTGACCATACACCTCAGGAAGAGATTAGTAGATTTGCAATTTGATTACAACTGATGTATAAGATCAAGGTTCAATTTTCAATTTTACTGTTTTCCCTGACCCTAATGGCCCTGAATTCCAAAGCCCAGCAGGTTGATTTGCGAAAGGATGTTAAACACCAGTTTGGAATCAAAGGCGGATTGAACTACAGTTCGGTTGCTTTTAAACCCGGAATAGCCCAGGAATTAAAACCAGGTATTTTATTGGGGGTCACTTATAGTTTTATGGCTCAATATGCCGCGGGTGTACTCATCGAAATACTATATTCCCAATATGGCTGGATCGAAACGTTTAATGATCCGGATATATTTTACCAGCGAAGTATGAACTACCTGGAGATGCCTGTTTTGACTAACATCGTGATTGGAAAAGGTAAGACACATGCAAAATTTCAAGTGGGTCCCAGATTAGCCTTTCTTTTAAATGAATTTGAAGAGACCAATATTCCTGAAGATGAAGGAAATGTGTACTATGGAAAAAAAATTGATGATAATTTTGAACTTGGTATTGCTGTTGGCGGATCTGTATCTCACCTATTTTCATTTGGAGAGTTGCAGCTTGATGCACGCTTTAACTTAACACTAAGCAACCTCTTTGATGCGACTCCCGATCTATCCCTTCAAAATTCCAGAAACCAGGCTATTTCACTATCAGCATATTACTGGTTCGATGCAAAGTAAAATTTTTTAAAAAAGCTTAAAACACCCGGTATCTATTTTAAAAAAGTGTTCTCTGGCGACCATTTGCATCCGGTAGCGAACGGATTTTTGAAGCGATCTCCCGATAAAAGCGTTAAAACACACAAATTGGCCATTTCCTATATATTGGCATTGAGATTGTTTGTATATTAGATATTGATACTGGATTTATAAGATAATTTTATGCAATCAGTTGAAGTAACCTTTAAGATATCCTTCTCAAATGACCAATTTGAGAATGCAAAAGAGTATGTTAAAGACATGCAAAATCATCCAAAACGTGTATTTTGGCAAGGGAAGGAAAATAAAGAGGAAGAAGAACTTATTATTTCGCAAATTGCCCATCGGATTCTGTCAGGGTTTTATAACAACTACGACCCTGCTTTTGCAAAAAGACAAATAATGTCGATGGTTGCCCGCAAGAAAATAAACAATTGATCTAATTTTTCAGATCCTATCCAGTACGGTTCGAATCAGTGAATCCACTACCTTCGAGGTATCTTTAGAAAATGTGCTTTTCATCCTGTTAGCAATAATTGCATTCACACTCAACATCTCGTGACCAAGGAGATTAGCAAGTGCATAGTAACCCGCAGTTTCCATTTCGAAGTTTGTCAACCAAAATTGACCCTTGTGGTAGTAATTTAGCTTTTCCAGCATTTTAGGATATTTCAGTTCAAGCCGGATTTTTCTTCCCTGTGGTGCATAAAATCCCGGGCTGGTGATAGTATTTCCTTCGATCATGTCATATGCTATTTGCTTCTTTAGCATTTCAGAACATTTTGCAAGATAGGGGCGGAAAGGTAAACCAATAATCTCCTGAATTTCTGTGGCAACTTTTTCCTCAAACTCATTTTGTGGATACTTATAAAAATGCATGAGTGTATCCAATCCTATACCATAATCAGAAACAAGGTGAGTGCCAATATCAATATCCTCCTGAAGTGAACCGGAAGTACCGATTCGTATAATTTTTAACTTCTTCTTACGTGGATATAACTCTTTCTTTTCTAAATCAATATTCACTAAAGCATCCAACTCAGTCATAAATATCTCGATATTATCCGTACCCATACCCGTACTGATTACGGAAATACGTTTTCCCTTGTATATACCTGTGTGAGTAATGAATTCGCGTTTATTCATTTCCATTTCCACACTATCAAAGTACTTACTTACCATGTGAACCCTGCCAGGGTCACCTACAGCAATGATTCTATCAGAAATATATTCGGGGGTAAGATTCAAATGATATACACTGCCATCCTTGTTAATGATGAGTTCGGAATCGGGTATTCTTGCCATTTTTACAAGTTATTAAATTAAAAAAGGATTCCAACAACCATCGAAATAAATCTTATACCGGTTTTGCTGGGTTTCCAAAAACGGTAATGTTCTTTTGGATGCCAGCAATAACCACCGATCCGGTTCCAATCCTGGAATTTTCCCCAATTGTGACACCTCCTACAATGGTAACTCCTGATCCGATGAACACTGACTTCTCTATGTTAACGTCAGGTCCGATGATACTTCCGGTCCCTACCTGTACGAAATCAGCAAGGATCGCTCCATAGTCAACGGTTGCGTTTGAATGAATGATACAATGGTTTCCAATATGTGTACCGGTCCCCAATATCGCACCTGAATTTATAAAATTACCGTGCCCGACAGTTGCCGAATCCGGAATAATCGCATTTTCATGAATGGCATTCACGGGCATTACCTGTCGCTGTTCTTTAAGCATTTCAACAATTGATATCCGTATCGAAGTTTCATCAGAAGCAACAAAAGCTTCGCAATTCTCCCCAATGGATTCCAGTAGACTCCGGTCATCGGTACTTCCCATAACGGAAATACCATTAAATTCTGTTCCATGCAACTTACTATCATCGTCCAGGAAACAATAAACTATTACCTTGTTAGTATTGAAAATTTCAAGAGCTGCCTTTCCCAATCCTCCTGCACCTATAATAATAACCGGTTTTTCCATTTATTTTTTATTCCAAAACTAAATGGATTCCTTTTGAAATTTTGAATTACCGAAAAAATCTTTTAAAAACAGGATCGGCTAAAATCAGGTAAACAAAAATGGGAATAAATCCAACTTTGTACCTGGCAAGCGTTCCCATATTGGGGGTTGAAAGCGCAAGAAAAGAAGCGCTAATCACAATATATGCAATAGCCGCCACCACGAGGATCCCATTATTAGATATATTTATTCGCAGGATATTTATGAAAGCTAAAATTGCAAAAACCAGAATAATAACGTTTTCAATCCCTGCAATTATTTTAGGGAATCCACCTGCTTCCCAGGCAAGGGGTTGAAACAGCCCTGCAAAAATGGCGGTGGGGATATTTCTGGCAAAGCTCAAAAAAGAAGAATCCAAATTTACAAAATGAATGAGGTCTTCAGGGTTTGACATCTGTACCAACAATCTATTATTGGAGACAATAACATCCATAATATTATCAAGACGCAGGTTTGGATGAAGCAATGAAGCAATGACAATAAACCAAACTATAAAAGATAACCAATACAAATATTGCCTTGTGAAATTCCATTTTAGTCCCATCGAACGGCTTTTTAATATTCCAATAATCATGGTTGGCGCCAGTATTGAAACAAGTGCTGCCGCGTAGTAGTATTTTAGCATCCACAGAAGAAACAATAGAATAAATGAAATCAGTACTTTTCGCTTGGGTATATTCATACCACGGGCAAACGTAGGTACATAAAGGGCAATAATCCATGTTAACAATCCTATACTAATGGATTCTTTGGAAATACCCGAACTCCAGAATACTACAGAAGGGAAAAACAGGAATGCTATGATTGCTGCAATTCGTGTCCATGGAAAATATGTAGATAATTTATCAGCGAGTGTCCATAGCCCTGAATATGCAAAAAATGAAAAATAGAAACCAGAAACCCAGTAATTGCCATTGGTAAGAATATAAAAAAAACTCAATACTTTCGCCATATAAAAAGCACGTGGTTGATCAGTGAGTTTGAGCGTTTCCCAAACTTCGTTGCTCTGGCTGTTGTAAATCAGAATACTAAAATACTGCCCGGGATAATCATAAATTAATCTTGCGAGTCGCATGGCATCCTCATGAAATAAAATAGTATCGCCTTCCCTATAATAGCCAAAGTATAGCATCCCGAGTAAAATGCCCGCGATATATTTTATTACTAATCCCGGCAGGAAGTACTTCCCCAATGGCTTTCCTTTCACTTTTTTATGCATGGAAATGCTTAGAAGTAAAAGGATAATAATGTTTATAATTAGTAATGGATCAACCATGTGGTTGTATACTTCTGTTTAAAATTGAAGTTCCAATATTACACCATAAACAACTTTTTTTAAGGCAGTAGGAATTAAACAATTCGATTAATCCCTGGCTATCAGCAGATGATTCGGCAAAAATACCTGCGTTCTTCCATTGATTAATGATCCGGTTTGATTCCGGTTTTATCATATGAAGATACCCTATTGCCCGGTCCATATATCCCTGATCATCAGAGTACAGGCTATAAGCGGCCATTAGAGGTACTGAAGTATTTATAATGAGTACATCGGTACTGGATTTACCTACCCCAGCGGTTTTACGTTCCGCCTTGCCTCCGAATCTATAATGTTCATTCCAGTATTCAGAGGGTTTGGCATTTAATTGCTGCCGAACCGATTGAACGGTGACCGATCCTGATAGTGATTCGAATAACCTGATATTTGTATGAAGGAGAGCGGCCAGTTGGGAGATTCGAACAGTAGGAAAATTTGGTGGACGCAATCGCCCAAATTTCCAAACAGACACATCCAGAACGGTATCCTGTAATTTGTATTTGTTTCTAAGAAAATGGAATTCACTTTTCAAGTCAGCATGATATGAATCTTCGGACTTCCCGGCAAGAAATCCAGCCTGCCCAAAAAGTAAAGCCTCAATCTTAAAAAGACTATCACTGTTTTTTTGCAGTACCCGCAATGGCAACAACATTGCTAACAATCTGAATGGTTCATTATTCACTTTAAACCCGAAATTGGATGCCAATAGCCTGTAAGCAACTTCATCCCAATCGCCATCACATTCATCAATCAAATTTTGAATGCCCTTTGCTTTCTTTTCCAGCCGGGTAACCAGGGATTTTTCAATCATTCCAATCTTTATCAATTGGTTGACTTCTGTTAAATAATCCCGGCAAACAATATCATCGGGTTTACTAAAAAAATTGTAATAGCTATCAATCAAAGAAGGATCAATACGATTTCGTAATTCTATAGTTGGTATGGGTGATCCATCATTTCGAAAAATTTTTTTGTCATCTTCCCACACAATATGGAGAATCACACCATTATACGCGGAGTCGTGTTGATGTCTGTGATCATTCCACATGGAGGATTTGATGTGGATTTCTGCATGTCCTGTCCATTCAATCTCACCAATCCTTATTTTTGATCCTTCAAAATCAGGCCCTGCTGCTGTATTATGCGTACCCTGTCTAAGGATGTTTACATTTTCATTTTCTTTAGTTACCAGGTCATTCCTGTCAAAATATTGGTATTGCCAGATAAAATGGAGAAAATCTTCACGCATAATTAAAGTCTGCGACTGGTTGGTTTCACAAATACTTATCCAGCATCATTTTCATTTTATTCTGCAATTCAAGGGAGGCCCGGGCAGCCGCATCTGCAAAATCCTGGCCATTGGATGCATAAATTATACTTCTGGAAGCATTAACAATTAACCCACACATGCTATTCATTGCATTAGCAGCTACATCCTCAAGTTCTCCACCCTGTGCTCCCACCCCTGGTACGAGGAAAAAATTATCCGGAACACGTCTACGTAAATGCTTCATATAGGACGATTTTGTGGCACCCACAACGAACATCAAATTATCGGGGGTTCCGATACCCGAAACACGCTTCACCACATATTCAAACAATTCCATTTCCTCGATATCAAAAAAATCCTCATGGTCTCCCGCAATATCGAGATGCTGAAAATCCGCACTTCCCGGGTTTGATGTTAACGCCAAAACAATCACCCATTTGCCATTATATTCAAAATAAGGAAGAATAGAATCATGGCCCATATACGGTGATACGGTAATGGCATCAAAATTCATCCGTTCGAAAAATGCCCGGGCATATAAAATTGATGTATTTCCTATATCCCCACGTTTGGCATCAGCAATTGTAAATACCTCATCAGGAATGAATTCCATAGTTTTTTCCAGGCTTTCAAGCCCCGTTGGGCCCATTGCCTCGTAAAATGCGAGGTTTGGTTTGTACGCAATACACGAATTGATTGTGGCATCAATAATGTATTTGTTAAACTCAAAAATCGGGTCTTCACTGTTTTTTAAATGGTCTGGGATCCTGTTAACATCGGTATCTAAACCAATACATAAAAACGATTCTTTGGACTTGATATTATCAAATAATTCTTCACGGGTCATGAAGTAAAAATATAAAAAAGTAAGGGAGAATAAAAGCGAAATTCACCACTTACAATTATTACCCGTGCTAACCGGTTACTATTATTCCAGTTATATTATTATCAACTAGTTATCAATCCGCAAATCGATAATTTCAACATCATTATATTTTGAATAATCAAATACAAAAAAGTTGTCGGAAAGGTTAGCCTTTGGGTTGAAATTGGATATATCATATGTATATCTGTTTCCTGATTTGGCATACATTGTGAATTTTTTTAGTATATGATCGGTTTTAGAAATCACCAATCTGATCCTGAAATAATCACTATCAATTTTTTCTGGTGATAAATCAACTACATCATATCCTTTGCTTTCAATTTTCTCTTCTCCAAACAGAATGTATTTGTAACCTTTTTCATAGATGTTATATATATTCGATGGAGTAACATCGTCGTCGTCCGGAGTATATGTATCTATATTAACTTCATTTCCATCTGCCAGGTAAGTCCACACGGTATTACCATTTATTATAATTTCCTGCTCCTCTGCCAACATCCTGAATTTCTCACCTTTTATCCCAATTTCACCTTCGAATGATTCATGAATGTCATCTTCGGTGTTTTCCAGTGTATAGGTAATATTGGCAGTAAATGACGGGATTGTTTTATATTTTGAACTCATTGCATCCAACACCTTTCTTGCCTTGCTATCATATTGAGCGCTGGCCACATTGGCAAGTCCCAGCACAACCATAAACAGTATCCCTCTTACTTGTTGCATATTATATTTCATTTTTCGTTTCCAATTTAACAGTATTAACTTAATTATTATAATTAATTGTTTACTCCATTTAAATCATTCAATAATTGCTCCAGAGCGTATTCATCCTGTACAAGCACTTCACGGGCTTTACTCCCTTCAAAAGGTCCTACAATTCCTGCTGCTTCTAACTGATCAATTAACCTGCCGGCCCTGTTATATCCCAATTTTAGCTTACGTTGTACCAGTGAAGTACTCCCCTGCTGGTGCAAAACAATTAATCGGGCGGCTTCTTCAAATAGTGCATCCTTGTCGTCAAGATCAACCAGTTTTGCCCCTTCTCCGCTTTCATCAATATACTCAGGCAATAAGTATGCCGAATCGTATCCTTGTTGTTCTCCAATAAAGTCACATACACGTTCAATTTCATCTGTATCAACAAACGGAGACTGTAAACGGATAATATCGGAACCCTGGGAAAGCAACATATCGCCCATACCTACCAGCTGGTTTGCGCCTCCTGTATCAAGAATGGTCCGTGAATCTACTACCGAGGTAACTCTAAACGACATACGCGTTGGGAAATTCGCTTTAATAATCCCGGTAATTACATTAACGGACGGGCGTTGGGTGGCTACAACAAGGTGTATTCCAATGGCCCGGGCAAGTTGCGCCAGCCGTGCCACAGGTGCTTCTATTTCTTTACCTGCCGTCATCATCAGGTCGGCAAGCTCATCAATTACCAATACAATGTAGGGTAAAAAACGATGTCCTTTTTCAGGGTTTAACCTTCGTTCCACAAATTTCTTATTGTACTCTTTCATATTCCTGGCACCAGCATCTTTCATTAAATTATAGCGGTTGTCCATTTCGATTGTAAGCGAGTTCAGAGTGTTTACCACCTGTTTGGTGTTGGTAATAATTACTTCATCTGCCCCGGGAAGTTCGGCAAGAAAGTGGCGTTCAATTTTATTGTACAGGCTTAGTTCAACCTTTTTGGGGTCAACAAGGATAAATTTTAGTTGAGACGGATGTTTTTTATAAAGAAGTGAAGTAAGGATCACATTCAAACCTACTGATTTACCCTGACCGGTTGCTCCTGCCATGAGGAGATGAGGCATTTTTGTCAAATCAGTTATATAAACTTCATTTGAGATGGTTTTACCAAGGACTATAGGTAATTCATATTCACACTTTAAAAACTTCTCTGTCGAGAGAATGGATCTGATACCCACCATTTCCCTCTTTTTATTGGGTACTTCTATACCAATAGTACCCCTACCCGGAATAGGTGCGATTATCCTGATACCCAGGGCAGCAAGACTTAATGCAATATCATCCTCGAGGTTTTTAATTTTTGAAATTTTAACCCCTGCATCCGGTACAATTTCATAAAGTGTTACGGTAGGTCCAATAGTTGCTTTTATGCTCGCTATACCAATTTTGAAGTTTATAAGGGTTTCAACAATCTTATCTTTGTTTCCCTCAAGCTCTTCTTTTGTAACCTGAATATTAGCGGTATCGTATTCATTGAGCAGGTCTAATGTCGGATACAAGTATCTTCCTAAATCGAGTTTTGGGTCATAATGCTCCACATTAGTACCTGTTTCTTCTATTGTGGTTTTGGTTTCAACATGAAACTCCAGGCCCGTACCGGAATCTTTTTCCCTTCCTTCTTCTTTTTCTTCCTGGTCCGTTATTTCCGAAGTGGGTTCATTCCGAATATCAAGATCAATATTTGGTGTAGCAATTTTGGGATTTACGTCCTCAAGTGTGTCCGATAGATCAATAAGATTTTCATTTTCTGTAATCGTTGCATTTACATAATCTTCTCCCGGAAGCAATCCTTCATCCCCAAGTTCCTTTATTTTCGGATCTTCTGCAGGAAATGGCCCATCATCCACATTCTTTTTTTTCACCAACCCAAACAAATGGGTAACGTTGAAAAAATAAATAATAAATACAATCAAAGTAAAAGCCAGCAGCAATAATGTTCCCCAACCTATCAGGCTTTCAAAAAACGTTGCCAATTCAAATCCTACCCCCCCACATAAAAATCCCCAAATGGAAACACCTTCTGATGCTAATAGTAAATAACCCAACAAAAGACTTGTCCATAAAAGAAAGAAAACCGCAAACACAGCGAAAGGGCCAAGTGGGATTATTGATCTTTTAACCACAATACGATATCCTAATGCCAACAGGAACGGGGGTATAAGAAATGAGGAAATCCCAAACCATTGGAAGATGAAAGTATGACTAAGCACAGCTCCATATACTCCAAGCCAGTTATCTGCCTCAAGTCCCGACCGAAACAGGCCAATTTCCGAAACGGAAGCAACAACACTCTGGTCTGCCTTCCCGGTAAACAGGTAGGACAGAAAAGAAGTAAACATAAACACCGAAACAATGATCAACAGGAATCCAATAGAAAGTTGTAATCGTTTGTCGCTAAACAATTTAAAGGATGTACCAGAAGAAGTTTTCTTCTTGTCTCTATTTACTTTTTTAAAAGTGTTGGATTTGTAAGTGTTTTTTGTCATTCAGAAATGAAACCACAAAATTAGTTAATTGATAAATAATATCTTACAAAATTCCCGCGAACTATAAATTAACAACGTTAATGGTGGGCCAGGATTGCCTTGTTGATCTGTTTGATCAGCCCAGGTCCTTCATAAATGAATCCAGTATATATCTGGATAAGATCAGCTCCTGCATCTATCTTTTCTATAGCATCCTGGGCTGACATAATACCTCCCACCCCGATAATCGGAAATTCAGGGCCTAATTTTTCGCGTAAATACCGAATTAAGTTGGTTGACACTTCGTTTAAAGGTTTTCCACTGACTCCTCCCGGCCCGAATTCCTGAACTCTATTTGAATCTGTTAATAAATTCTCTCTGCTAATTGTTGTATTTGATGCAACAATGCCATTCAATCCTGCATATTTTACAATCTCTATAATATCATCTACCTGATTTTTAGTAAGGTCCGGAGCAATCTTTAAAAGGATCGGTTTCTTCACCGGTTTTGATTTCGCCCGGTCTTTCAGACGTAAGAGCAGGTGTTTTAATGGTTCTTTATCCTGCAATTCACGTAAGTTTGGAGTATTGGGAGAACTAATATTTACAACAAAATAATCAACAACCTCAAACAATGCTTCAAAACAGTACTCATAGTCACGGTAAGCATATTTATTGGGAGTATCCTTATTTTTACCAATATTCCCCCCGATAAGAATTTTAGTATTTCGGACGGCCTCCAAACGATTTACTGCTTGCAAAACCCCTTCATTATTAAACCCCATCCGGTTTATTAAAGCTTTGTCTTTAGGTAACCGAAAAAGTCGTGGTCTTGGATTACCCTCCTGTGGCCTTGGGGTAAGGGTTCCAATTTCAATAAAACCAAACCCGAATGTATCCATTGTGTCAATCATATTGGCATCCTTATCAAATCCCGCAGCAAGGCCGACCGGATTTTTAAATTTCAGACCGAATACTTCCTTTTCCAGACGCGGATCGTTTAACTTGTACCCGGCAGAAATTATTTTTTTCAATAAAGGAATGCGAAAAATCAGGTTAAGAAAATAGATAACCAAATAATGTACTTTTTCGGGATCAATCAAAAAAAGTATCGGTCGAATTATTTTTTTATACACCTGGCAATATTATTTGCGGCAAAGATGATAAGGAATCCTGAAAATCTATTAGCTACGCGGGTGGAATTCTTTAATAACCTGTTTTAAATAATCCCTGTCAATGTGAGTATATATTTCTGTTGTTGTAATCGATTCGTGACCAAGCATTTCCTGAACAGCCCGCAAGTCAGCTCCGCCTTCGATCAGGTGCGTCGCAAAACTATGTCGAAAAGTGTGTGGGCTTACATTTTTGGTTATTCCAGCCATCGAAGCTACCTCTTTGACCATAGTAAATACGGCTATACGGCTTATCCTGGATCCTCTAAGATTAAGAAAAACATATTTGGTATGATTCTTCTGAACTGGGATGTGGACACGAACTTGTTCGATGTAAATGTTAAGGTATTTAACAGCATCTCTACCAATAGGCACCAGTCGTTCTTTGCTGCCTTTTCCCAACACCCGGATGAATCCAATATCAAAATAAAGATTATTCAGGGAAAGGTTTATCAATTCCGAAACACGTAAACCCGAACTATAAAGCACTTCGAGCATCGCCCTGTTTCGTGCACCTGCAGGCGTGGAATGATCAATTGTCTCCAGCATTTTCTCGATTTCATTGAAACTCAATGTATCAGGTAGTTTTCGGCCCAATCTCGGACTATCGATGAGCTCTGTGGGGTTATTTTCAATCAATTCTTCATTAGCCAGGAATTTAAAGAACGACTTTAACCCGGAAAGTATCCTTGCCTGGGAATAGGCCGATAATCCCAGCTCATTAATGTACTCAAGGAAATCATGAATGTGAACAGATGAAACATCAGCCGGTAAAACAGTCATGCTTTTGATTTCAAAAAAAATCTGCAACTTCTCTGAATCCCGTATGTAAGCCAGCACTGAATTTTCTGCCAGTGATTTTTCAAGCCTCAGGTAATCTTTGTAATGTTGAATCGTGCTTTCCCAGGACATTTTTGCGTATAAATTCTTTACGAACCTTACAATATTAGCGAATAAATGCAGAGTTTTGGTTTATACCCGTATGGTGATTTAACAATATAAGCAATGCAGAAATTTACAATTATTAATGGGCCCAATCTGAATCTGCTTGGAAAACGTGAACCTGAAATTTACGGGGATGAGACATTTGAAGATTATTATGAAAATCTGAAAGTGGAGTTTAAAAACATTTCACTTAACTATTTCCAATCCAATATTGAAGGTGAAATCGTAGATATTATTCAGCATGCAGGTTTTGAAGAACAGGGTATAATTCTTAATGCGGGAGCATATACTCACACATCTGTAGCCATTGGTGATGCAGTAGCTGCGGTTCCTGCACCTGTTATTGAAGTACATATTTCGAATGTATTCAACCGTGAAGAATTTCGACACAATAGCTACATTAGCCCAAATGCGGCAGGAATTATTGTAGGTATGGGCCTCCATGGTTACAAACTTGCTATTGACTACCTTTTGAAACTATCCCATCAGTAAATAGCAATTTTATGACTGTTATCAATATTTATACCGATGGCGCTTCTCGCGGTAATCCAGGTCCGGGAGGCTATGGAGCAATATTATCATTTGGTAAGCACCGAAAAGAATTAACGGCAGGTTATCGTAAAACAACCAATAACAGGATGGAACTGCTTGCTGTAATTGTGGCACTGGAAGCGCTGAAAGAAACAAAGTACGCGGTGGTAATCTATTCCGATTCAAAATATGTAGTAGAAGCGGTCGAAAAAGGATGGATATGGTTGTGGCAAAAAAAAGGATTTAAAGGGAAAAAAAATCCTGATTTATGGAGAAGGTATATTCTTATTCAAAAGAAATTTAATATACGCTTCGTTTGGATAAAAGGTCATGCCGGTCATCCTCAAAATGAACGATGCGATGAACTGGCAGTACAAAGCGCTGAAGGACCCAACCTGCTTATCGATAGTGATTACGAACAATCCACAATGTGAAAATGGTATATTTTATTTCTGTAGCTTCCACTTCTGTAGTACAAAATTGAATGTTCAGCGCTGCGTTTAGTGTTGAAACCACCAACTAACATCAACATGGAATAAACCCCTATTATCTTCAAATAAATTCAGGCAATTCAGGCAGTAACTTCTACTTCTTCTTCAACAAACACACATCCGAATTCTGAGACCAATTCATCGATAATAGGTACGTAAATTTCCCTGATGGTAGGTGCACAAATTCCTTTTGTTTTAAACTTCCCTTCTACAATCAATTTGGCAGCAATCCCAAGAGGAAGGCCAACAG
>SDBV01000712.1_pt1 | contig 48102 bp, 56 predicted proteins | sample 2277081 | NCBI WGS metagenome assembly SDBV01 (sample SAMN10402039, study PRJNA504765) | marine sediment metagenome | isolation source: marine sediment core GS10_PC15, 223 cmbsf | place: Arctic Ocean: Southern Knipovich Ridge | collected 2010
CGCTTCGTTTTAGTTTACACTTTGGTTTACACTTGTATTCGCGCAACCATGATAACATTAAGAGAATGGTTTATCGAAAGGGAGCACGCGGGTATAATTAAAGAAAGGCAAGAAATGTTAAAAAGTACAGAGTCAGCAATTAGATCCGTGCTGGGCAGAAGCAAACCTACAAAAATCATCTTCTCAACGAGCGCGGACACGCACGGGATAGAAAGAGTTTCGGTTGATATTCAATTCTCTGCAATGGAGTTTTTCAAACTTCGTGTAGAATACAGTAAAGAACTAAACGAAGAGTTTGGGAAGTTTCTCTTGGCGAAAAGGCGTAGAAAATGCTTTCGGTCTGTTAAGGATTTTTCAAATAGTATTGGTGGCCACGATCATTATACGAAAAGAAACGATAGGGATTACAACAGCGACTTAAATAAGGACGTGAGATTCTTGGCCTGGAAAGACAGCGCTATGTGGCACGCATTTTTGTATATCAACAGGGAGGTATCAAAAGGAAAAATCTTCGATATTTGCGATATGTACGGCGGCACCTTGAGGGAAACTCATTTCGAGGTTTCTTGCGGAGGATGTGGCAATGTGTGGTGCCTGGATTCAAACCCAAAGAAAGATTATTCTCATATGCAAAATACCAGGGCTTGCATGAATAGATTCAACAGGATGCCTGTAGTTAAAGGATGCAAATCGGAGAAGTATTGTCTTCGGGTAAGTAAAGGGAAGGTGTATTGCCCGAACTGCAATACGGCCTTAACAGTAGCGTGCGTTAGCGCCTACTAGTATTGGTGTGAGATTTATCCCCGAGAATCAGTCACAAACAAAAGAAAGGCTTTCACATGGATATTTCCACCAAAAAGAAGCTTAGTTACTCTTACGAAAGAGACGAGATTTCCTTAACTGGGAGAATCAGGATAAAGAAGAAACTGGATGATGTTTATGGCCTGACACTTCCATGGAATTGGTCATGGGCTTGGAATATCAAGAAAAGAAAGGAAGGTAGCAGGGACGTTATAGGAACACTGCCGAAGAGAATTTCCAGGTGGGCTTGGAATAGCTACCGATGTAGAATTTCAAAAGAGCATGTGTCCGAGATTGGAAACGTAGGCTCCACGTACCGAAGCAACAGAAGCGGATTCGGCTTTTCTTTCACCGATACCATAGACTGGAATGCCGGGGATTTTGGTGATAGCGGGTCGTGTTTCTGGTCTTGCCACAAGTCAGCAAAAGATATTATAATCGACCACGGAGGAGGAGCAATTAAGTTTTACGAAACCTCCGATGGTGTAACGAACTGGCTCAAGGGGATTGCTAGAGTTTGGTTTCTTCCGTACGGCGATTGCGGTGATTTCATGGTCTTTAATGGCTATGGATACACAACACTGGAAATATCACAGGCCGTATCTTCCTGTCTTAACTACAATTACGAGTCCATTTGCTTAAGCAATTTCAACGATTCAAATGGAGTGTTGTGGATAAATAACGGGGCTGCCTATTTAATCGGCCCAAGTATCGAAATGAAGGACTACGAAGAGGATAGGGAAAAACTCAGGTCTGTCAACCTCGAACTGGAGGATATTCGATATAGGTGCCGTAATTGCAATAGCTCCTCGATATCGAACGATAGTTTTACTCCGGCTCATGCCGATTCGACTAGCCCTAGGAGCGGACACTTCTGTAAGAAATGTATGATTAGGTACTATGCAAAATGCAAGGAATGCAAAACAGTCTTTGCTAGGGGAATTGAGCCAAGAGTTGGCTTCCTCTGCTGCGAATGCAAGGGAAAAAAGAAAAGGGTAGATTCGCTTATGCCCATTGAAGATTTTTTCTTGTCACGTGTTTGGGACGATTTTAGCTAGTCCGCATCGCTGGCATCCATATGGAAATCTCAAAAACCGATAAGGAATTTTTAGATGATACGAAGTATGAACCACGGTAAGAGGCCGCAATCAAGATCCAGAAGCAGCGGACTCCGCAAGAAGAAAGCCAAAAAAGAAAAGAAGAGCATACTGTTCAACACTCAGTCAAGCTGCTATGCCTCTCCAGAGGATAGAGAGGCTATCGAGAACGGGGAGACGGAGCGCCCTTGGTATAAATGGAAATCAGCCTATAAACCGCCGTCCGACTTAGCGACACCTAATAAGTGGAAGAAGCTGCGGGAGCTTTGCTTAATGCCGTCTAGCAATTTTTCAAGGTACGGCGAAAAGCATGGCGGTGGTCAGGATTTTTACTTCTACAAAGACAATGGCGCCGATATTCTTGCAGTAGCCCATCTAGACACTGTCCAAGACGACAGGCATTTTGGAATATCCAGAAGTGGCGACAGCGATGTTATCTGGAACTGTCAGTTAGACGATAGGCTCGGTGCATGGATGATCTTAGAGTTGTTCCCTTCAATGGGAATTAAAATGGATGTTCTCTTGACTACTGATGAAGAGATGTGTAACTCCACGGCGAGGTTTTTCTCCACCGCTAAAAGCTACAATTGGATAGCTGAGTTTGATAGGGCCGGAACGGACGCTGTAACATACGGGTACGAAAACCCGACTTGGCTGGACTACATTTCCAAGGAAAGAAAGCTTGGCCGCGGATCGTACTCTGATATTTACGAACTAGAGAGTCTTGGGGTTAGCGGAGTGAACTGGGGGGTAGGGTACAGTAGGCACCACATGCCGGACTCTCAGTTTAGTATAAGAGAAATGGAGGGCGCTGCTTCTTCTTTCGTTGAATTCCATAGAAAGCATAAGAATACTAAATTCCCCCATGTGTCTACACTCGGCGGGTACAGCCGGTACCAGTGCGCGGCGTATAGCGAGGAAGCCTACGGTACCGCCGATACGGACCCGTATAGCCTGTGCGAAGATGGCCTGTACGAAGATGACCTGGACTTCAATTGCATTACCGAAGAGCAATTGCGCCAAGTCATAGAATCAACGGGAGAAGACTATTTCGATAACGCAGAAGACTACACTAACAGAGATGGAGGGCACATGACTGACTGGGATGTCGAGCAGTTCAATGGGAGGCACATGTATTGAAAAAATTAACAACTCGTGAGATACGGTCTGTAGCAAAAAAGTCAAAGGGAAGCAGAAAGAAAAGGACAGCAGCCGAGCTAATTCTGGTCAAGAAGAAACAAAAGATCAAAAGAGCGCAGGCCGCCGTGAAGTACTACCAAGAGAGACTAAACGAGGTCAGAAAGGAGTTGTCGAAACTATTATGAAAGAAGGAACCGTTAAGTTTTCGATTCTACCCCTTTACGGTTTATTCATGCACCAGCCTGAAGGTGCGTTGTGTATGAAGATCGGCGACGGGGAATACAAAACGCAAGGGCACAACCATGAAATAAGGAGGAAGATAAAAGAGACGACAGAGGTTTATTTGGCGAAAGGTTGCTATTTCGTTTCATTCTCACAAAAGGATGACTCACCATGACAAAGGCGTTCATCTACACCAGTCACTCTGTCGGGAAAGAAGTAAACGTCGGGGATTCTAGCATTAACCAGTCGATCCGGTGTCAACGGTACGCAGAAAGCAAGGGATACGAAGTGGTTCACGTATGCCACGAAAACGCGGCCGGAGCCACGGATTACTGGAATGTAATGATTAGATGGGCCGAACAGTATACTGCGAACGGCCACGACGTGCGCATCGTTATGGATAACCCGAGGAGCATGCCAACGCTACTTCACGACAGGCACGACAGGCTAGCAATGGCACGGCGACTGGATTTGCCTAGCTATGACATCGAATTCGTAGACGGATACATCGAGCCGGAAGTGACGCAGGTTCCATTTATAAATCGGGGCGTTCGGGTTACGACAGTTCCAGGATCTCAGGAATTGCTAGATAATTGCCTGGTTCATTCTGAGTCAATTGGCCCAGCACCATCGGAGCCAGAAAGCGAGATATGCCCAAGGAAGGATTTCGAGGACGCAAGAGAAGACCTCATCGTCGCGATGCGCACTTTTAGCACATTTCTGAAAGGGTTCATGGGGGTAATGGTAAAATAAGACGACTCTTAAAAAGAAGGCCGCGCTGCTGGTATTCAGTGGTGCGGCTTTTTTCGTTTACACGTACTCGGAGTCTTCCCATTAAACAATCTTCGGCGGATTCCAATTATCGTAAGCATTGTAGATCTTCGCGTAGCAGACTCCCCATTCTGCCGGATGCTCCTCTTTATGTTCAGCGCCGAACCAAGTTAATACATGTGCCCACTCGTGAATCGCAGCATCTGACATGGTGCCATACGACTTATTCTTGTTGATGTCAACGTAAATGCAGCCGCGTCTTCGATAAGTATAGGTCTCCGCGTCGTCTTTCATGACTACACTTCGCACCTTTACTTGAACCTGCGCTGGAAACTCCCTTCTTAGCCACGCCAGAAGCCGTAACCACCTACGTTGTTGGTTTAGCATTACAGTCCTTTTAACTCGGAGGTTACGTGCTTCATAGCATCTGCACCCGAAAAGGAATTCCAAGCCCTGGGGACGGTGATTGCCCTGCCGCCAGCACCACGAAAGAGCCTGATATTCTCGTCGCTGTCGTCGATAAGTAGCGACCATGGGTTAGCGAGCTTCCATTTGTTTTTGCCGATGAAGTATTGTAAATCGTTAGTGATCCACGATGGTAGATTACCAATCATCCATTCAACCTTGCCGCTGACACACTTAGCTACTCTATCGCCTTTCCTGACCTGCGAGGTTAGTATGTAGACGTTTCTTTCCCCGACTAGGTCGCGGCAGGCGGTAAGTATGTCGTAAAACTCACTTGACTTTTCGATTTCTGCCCAGAAATGATTATCGAATGTATTCCAGAAATCCTCAGCGCTAACTATGTCCCTGCCGCCTAAACCTAGAAGCTTATTAGCCGCCTTAATAATGTCGTACCCACAATCCGATGGGTAGTCCTTGTCGGTTGTAGTCTCTATTAGGCATCCGAAGTTCTCAAGCGCTGACATTGTGAAGTTATTCAGAACGTCGTCTAGGTCTACGTAAATTTCACGCACTTGCATTATTCTCTCCCTTGAGGTACTCGTGTAGGTAACCAAACGAATTGAAAATGTCCCCGCAAAGGGCCTCCACAATGTCAACCACATGGCCATCCTTAGTGTCATACACCGTATGACCCCGGTGGATTGCGTGGGTGTCTAGCGTGTGTCGCATTAGGGACTTCATGTACTCCTCAATAGGAATACCTTTTTGCCAGTTATCGCTATCCCGCTTCGTGCCGTCGGCCTGAATGCGGTTACTGTGCATGTACTCGCCGTAGGCACGAAGAGCGAGGGGGCTTAGGAAGCCCTCGAAATCAAGCTTCTTGTCATCGGTGTGGCGAGTTGCCCCTGACCCGAACATACGAACGTTATCCGCTTTAGCGGCCTCAATTACACTATCTGGGTAGTATTTTGACATGTCTTCTTCTTTCGTTGCTTTAGTACTGTCAGACTTGAAAGTCCGGACTACACAATCGCCTTTCTCGTCTATGTCTAAGTAAGTCTTGCTCGCTTTCCATTTTTCAACGACTCTTTTTTTTCTCTGCGCAAGCGTAAATCCACAATCATAAAGGTTGCTCATTTCATCTTCCTCTACTGTGTGTATTTCAATTTCCTCCTCGGTCGCCTTCGTGCCGCACCAGCCTTCTCTATCGCAAGCTATGATATTACGGCATCGCACGCAGATGAACGTAAAATCCCAGCCTTGCCTGTTATATTTCAGTATCCACTCTTTCGTACAGCAGAATTGATTGTAACCACACTTGCTACACAAAAACTGATTCTTCACAACCTCTCCTTTATTGCATGTTAATTGTGAGCAGAGTATGGCAGACCGGGCAACTTGAGTGCCCTATCCGCCTCGCTCTCGTATGAATATTACCTTCTGTCTTGCCACAATGCGGACAGAATTTAGGCTCGCGAAGGGTATTCCTTTTGTCTCGTGTTGGTAGAAGCATGTTCTTGCATACACTGCAAACGAAGTATATTCCATGCCTGATAGGCTTCCCTTTCAGAAAAGCAGCCATTACTATTCCTCCCACATGTACTCGGCGGCTCTGGACAGCAACTCTGACGAGTCTCCGAGCATACCGACGCCTTTTTCCTCTCCGCACCTATTGCAGGTTCTTACTTTTGGGTCTTCCGCCATGGGTCCTCCAGTGTAATCAGGGTGGCCAGGGTTATTCCGTAGTCTCTGTCAATGACTATGAAGGCTTGTGCTGGATGCTGAAATTCAGCGCGGATTGAGTAAGCGAACTCGGAGTATCCAATCAGACTTGGACAACACACCCAAGAGGGAAAGTGGTACAAAAACGCGTGGAAGTGGCCGAAGATGTCGAAATCGCAAGTGTCAATTTTCTGTAAACTAGCTACACCACGATTGATCGGAACCGTAACACCTCCGATACCTCCACCTCCCTTGAAGCAGTCCCCGTGGTGGAACCTGACCTTTCTACCCATTACGGTCTGGATGTTAAACTCGCTCTGGCCCACCATCCAATGAACCCTGGGGTTAAACTTGTAGTACTTAGCCATCGTCATGTAGAGCATCCATTCAAAACTGTTCCTGCAAGACGTCTTAATCCTCTTCTTTGGGGTTGTTCTCCCGTGGTTGCCGCAGCACGTCGGAATGAAGATTGGCAGTCCAGTCTCCTTAAGCCACAAATCAATCCCAGAGCACACCATTTCGCTTACGAATAAGCAAGCCTCGGTCGGCGAAAGCGTATTGGTCTCAAGTAGCTCCTCGTGAATGTGTCCAGTTATCAAGTCGCCAAGCAGAGGATGCCAAATTTCGACTACCTTCTTCCGGTGATTTTGCCACTCGATCATTTCTAATGCGCCATTATAGAACCTCTTAATCCTCCTTTCAGCGACAGCTAGGTTGAATTCGTTCTTCCCGTTCACGGCCTCCAGGGTGATTCGTTCTTCCGTATGCCAATCCGTCGCCGGAATGATCGCAGCGACACCTCGTCCTGCGGGGCTACGCTTCCTTTTGAATGGGGCATGTTGAACATCAGACTGGAGGCCAATAATAACATCGAGTTGCTCCTCCAGGCTAAGTATTGTCTTGGTAGCGTCGGAGTGTCGCCGCTTCCAGGATCGTATATCTGCCTGTGCTCGTTCAAGTGATATCTCCTTGGTCTTCTTCGCTGCGTCGGCAACAAGATACTTAGGTTTCTTTCTGGGCATGGCTCAGTAGCTCCTTAATTTTCCTTGCAATTGTTTCCCTGGAAACGCTCAAGTCAAGCTCTTCCTTTAGGAGGAATGAGACGACGTGCGGAGCGGAGATTCTATTTTCTTTCATTTCGGAAATTACATCGTTAACGTATATCTTCTTAAGGCCTGGCAAGCTATCGTACCAGTTCTTAGAACTACGACCTGTATTCGACTTGGCTACCATTTCCTTAGGCGTCATTACTCTTCTCCCTTTCAATTGCGGCTCTTGCCCTGGAAGCTATTCCGACAAAGAGCGGGCTTCCTAGAATACCTAGCCTGTCTAACGCGGTAATATCTTCGGAGACAGACAGTAACGTCGGCTCGCTGCTGTAGTTAGCTTCTTGCCGATTTGCCTCTATGTAATCCTTGCACATATCGCACAAAGGAATTGCCTTCTTTCTATTCGACGTGTTGTTCCTTAGATAATAGTAGTTGCGAACGGCTATCACAGCGCCTACTGAAATCTTTAGCCTTACACTCACGGCCTTCGCAGGGTGGCCGCCAACTAAGAGACATGATATGCGCTCCCGGACGTCTTCCGGCACCCTTAAGGCACGCTGGATGGTGACTAAAATCCTCTTGACCGTGCGAGAGGATACCTTCGTTTTCTTACTTATCTCTTTAGTGTGTCTCCCATTCATGATTAGCCCCCTGATCTCCTCTTCCCTCTTAATCGAAAGCATTCTAATCCCTTTTAATTGCAGCTATTCTTTCGACAAGCAAAAGAACATGAGGCGTATCTTTATCAAATTCAAAAGACGGCTCAACCTTCTCCATGTACTCCGGGGTGTCATCTTGAACAACCCCAGCATCAACTATCCCGTCATAGATCGGCTTAAGCATGGCAGAGGCATTGTCGGAGTCCCTCCTTCTTTTTGTTTTATGAAACAGAACCGAGGTGACTCTCACTTTCTCCCAAGGGATTGTGTCCAGCGCGAGGCAATCGACAGCCTCTTTAGCGCCTCCCCTGCATTTCCTGGTAGCAGCAGCCTTCATAAACATCCCTCGTTTTGACACTGACCGGCAATTAGGTGATAAGACCTGAGACGGAAGCGGGAGGACAATTACAAAACTCTCATTACTTGCCACCTTGGTAATTCTCCGTTGTCCAGAAGTAATGGGACTTATTTTTAGGCCCCTGCTTAACATACCCTCCCTCAATTAGGTCAGATACTAGTAGCATCCTCTCTCGACTATTGATTGTCTGTGACGATTTAGCGAGGGCCGTCTTCGAGCACCCAAACTCGCCGCAAGATGCAATCTTGGCTAACAGTTTTTGTTTCTTACTTTCTATCTCGCTACCTGAAATCTTACCAAGCATTGTAGCGCAAAAGTCCCTAAGCAGGAATCGAATCAATCGGCATGAGTAATCTGCGATCTCTTCCGTTATGACAGGGCTCCAGTAGTCATTAGCCGTGGCCACTATCAAGGCCACTCTGCGTGCGTTCTCCTCGGCTTTCCTCCAGAGGCACTTAGTCACCCCGGCGCCGTCTCCGATTACCTCAGACTCGTCGTCAAACGCGTAGAAGACAGCGTGAGCGGCGTCAGTCGTTGGTACTAACATTTGTTGCGGAGCGGTTTCTATAGCCATGCCCCCTTGGATTGTAACTATATCGCTTGCCTTTATCTGGTCGGCCGGCGGCATAAAGGTCCTGCTACCCCACGACCTGGTCCATTCTAGCAGTTCAGTCGGAGGAGCGGAATATTCGTACCCCTTTACTTTTCGCGGTGTGAACCTAGAATTAAAAACCAAGCACCTGGACAGCCAGCCATCTATCAATTCATCTGGAGAGATTCCCTCCGCAAACCTTTCCGGGATAGACGTACCCCAGATACTCAAGCATGGCTGGACGATTATCTTCTGCTTGTCTTTATCAGCGTACTCCCTTCCCTTATACACGCTACTAGAGGACGAGTACAGTTTCATTAGTTGTGGTATGATCTTCTGGACATAGTGGGCGTTTGCCTTTTTGAGATTACAAAACAAGTGACCAATCTCGTCGAGGAGGAACACGGTTGACGGCTCTCCCGAGAGGCATGTCTCGATCCCAGAGTCGCTGGCCCAGTCGTCCCCACCAATAAGATGGTCAAGACCAGCTTCATGCGCTAGGTCTCGGATTGCAACCTGCGCGTGGTTCTTGCCAGCAGAGGACTCTCCTGTACCCATGCAGTAGATGTTAGTTCGGCCGTTCCCAATATCCCTGACTTTCCTTCCGAAGAGTGCGCCGAAAAAGGCAAGCGTACACCCAAGCGAGAATAGCGGTTGCTGTCGCCTCGAAGTCTTATTTAGCCAGGAGCAGAACTCCCCTAGCTTGCCGACCGGAGAAGTTAGGAAACTCACTTCTTCAGACTGGGGCATACTTAGCTTGTCCGCTCTGCTCTTCACGGCCGGGGATGACTTAGCGGCAATCGACAGCACGCCGATATTGGCGTTCTTATGATTCTCAATCATAATGTCTACTGATTTACTGACGTCATCCATATTGGGCAGCGACTTGCCTATCTCTATGGGTTCATTAAGGAGCCACCCGGGGGCGTTCTTTGACCCGATCCGCTTTGCTTCCGATATCTTCCTTTTGAAATCCTTGCTGTCCTTCTCGTCTGCAAGGTCCCAGGGCGGCATACAGCGTGGGTTGTACTCCCTGGACAACAGGGCGTATGTATCGTTCAAGGACAGCAGGAAGCCGTTCACGAGGCACCCAGCGGCCCATAGCAGGCTATCGTGGCCACCGGACCCCTGTATCGCTGGGTCTAGCTCCTGTAGGTACTGAGTGGCGCGGCTAATTTTATCGGCATCCGTCAGCACGCCGGTAATGTATGTTTCCTTCTCCCCGTCGCGATCTTTGTCATAAAGCGAAAGCGGAGTTTTGTAAACGACTGGAATGCCCTTGTATGTTGGCTCCTTTTTTTTAGGCCTCATGAAAGACGGATAAGATGCCATCTTGCACTCTGCCGGCGCGCTTCCAGGCGCCCACTCGTATTTCTTCCCATTCGGATGAACGCTTGGAGTCAGCATCACATAGTAGCCGTCGCCGCGAATGTCAACTCCCTTCCTGAAGTTGTTCTTGTTGGCTGGCGGGTCTGCCGTGGTGAAGAACGCATGGCATCCGCCTCTCGGGGTCATCTGGAGCACGGTGGCAGGCATCTTCGGGAACTCCGTCATGGAGCCGTACCCGTCGATTCCCTTTTCGCTGTCCACATCTACGTCTACAACGTAAATCCCCTTCTCCCCGCCGCAAGCGAATGCGATGTTGTAGTTTAGATTCTCTAACCACCATCTGTCGATTTGCTTAAGATCGGTTGTCGCATCCTTGACGCCGTGCGCCGTTGCTGGCACCTTCTCTCCTGGACGGCATGGGAAAACAGGCCAGCCTTGCCCTGCGTACCAAAGAGCAGCTTTTTTCAGGTCGTTATTCACTTGTTGTATCCTCGTTATAGCCAACTATGTCGTAGTATCTTCCGTTCTTTTTCACTGAGATCGTCTTAGTCCAGGCAAGGAGGTCTCTAGTTAGGAACATATCCTCCAGCGCTTTATCGACGCTTGGAATGGAGAACCTGCTATTACTCGCGTCGTATGGCTGAAACCTGCGCATCCACCAGCTTTTTGCTTTATTGCCGTGCAAGCCATCGTGGTCTAAGCAGATCCATTCCCTGTACATAGACAATCCGCACCTGTACTGAACAAGCACGCTATCTGGGCTGCCTGCTCTTCGGCACCTTGATACGTAAACATCGTCGACCTTGTGGATATTAGGGCACTTAGACAGTATCTCAAGCTCGGCAGCCCGTTGAGCGTGCAATCTACGCTCGTTGTCAGACGCCTCCATGCGTTCCATAATAGCCCTGGGGATACGCCACCCACAGTTTGGGCACACTCTGGTAGCACGCGAGAACGATTCTCTACATGCGTTGCAAACGGCCATCTGAACCCTGTCGTCGCCAAGGCAGTCAATTGGACCGTGCTCCTCGATGCAACCGCCGAAGTCAAGGACAAGACAGTCGGATTTAGACTCATGCACTCTAAGCCCTCTTCCGACCATTTGGGAGTAAAGACCCGCAGAAAGCGTAGGCCGCAACAGCACAATGCAGTCAACCCTCTTAGCGTTAAATCCCTCGGTGTATACGTTAACGTTGCATATTGCACGTAATTTTCCACTTCTAAAATCATTAGCCGCCCTTTCTCTCGTTTTACTGCCAGTCTTGCCCGTCACAACCGGGGCAAATACGCCATTACGCATCAACGCTCTCGATACCGAGTTGCAATGCTCAACATCGACGCAGAAGAAAACGGCAGACTTCCGACCTTCGTGATTCATATGGTAGACAGCTTCCTTGACGGCAGCGTTCACAATCTCCTCCCTGTTAGCTGCGCCCGACAGGGACTTCACGATGTAGTCCCCGCCCCTATTCCTTCTTACGCCCTTTAGGTCTGGGGATGATTTTCCAACTTTCGATCTGAGTCCGCAAAGGTACCCATCGTCTATTAAGTCGCTCAAGCGGGCCTCGTAGCACACCTCATTCAAGATGTGGTCCTTGTGGCATATTGCACCGCAGTTCATCCGGAACGGCGTGGCTGTCCACCCTACGACTATTAGCTTCGGACTAAACCGTCTGCATTCAGTTATGAATTTTCGGTACTTCCCTTCCCCGCCTGGCGGAATTCTATGGCACTCATCTACCATAATTACGTCAAACGGGGCGAACTCCCCACCTCGCTTATGCACGGAGTCGATCGAGGCGAACAGTATATTCGCATCAAAGTCTCTCCGATTAAGGGCTGCGGAGTATATGCCTATATCGGCGTCCGGCATTATCCCCACGGCCTCCGCAGCGTTTTGTTCGATAAGTTCCTTTCTGTGAGCCACGACTACAATCCTTACGTGAGGCGTAGTGTCCCTCCACCGCTTAATTGTCCATGCTATCATTGGGCTCTTCCCGCCGCCCGTTGGGATGACAACGCATGGATTTGTGCCCTTCGTGCAGACATGCTCGTGCAGGGCGTCTATCGCGTCGGACTGATATGGATAAGGAACTAAAGTCATGGCATGTCGCTGTCTCGAATGTAGAAGTCTTCGATCTGCGGCGTTGCTGTTATGCGGCATGTACTGTCGCATACTAATCCGGCCGCCTCGCATGGCAAGATCGTGAAAAGCCCCCATTCAAACCATTCTGGGCAAACGTAGGCCATAATAGAAGTCATGCTTCCATCTCCTTTTACTTAGGCGTGAATTCTCTCGCTGCGTCTAAGAACGCGTATATGTACTCCAGGTGCCCTAGGTACATGAATTTCCTCTTCTTAGGAATTGCCTCCGAAAGTGATTCGACAATGATTAGGATTTCTTCAATTTCACGCCTGGAAAACTCGCCCTTGCTCATTTTTTTGCTCCATAAGCATTTCTAGCCACTTAACGCAAACAGCCGCAACTTGAGTAAGCTCTTCTCTTAGGTTCACGTCGTCGTTGTTCAATTGGGCTGTCGCCGCTTCGCCAACTTCTTCCACTAAAATAGACAGCCACTTGTCGTTAGGATGCAACTTCGCCCCCCATTTATTATCCTGGCGTTTTCTTTCCGCTCGTATATCACGAATGATCGAAAGGAAATTGTCGTTACTCATGCTTCTATCTCCCAGATTTCTGATAAATTAGTTTCGTGATTAGCGACAGCTAACCTTCCACCCTCGAATTCCCACACGTCGCGGTCTCCCCTTAGCTCGCTCTTGCGAACAATTTTCTCGTCCAGTATATTCGTGTTGTACCTCTTCTTCCACACGCGAGCCATGGCCGTGTAGTGCCCGTGCCACTTCTGAACCGCAGTGTCTCCGTGCATTCTAAGTACGTCCTCGGAGGAAGCACATTCCGTAGCCTTGAATAGCTCTTTGGCATTGGTGACTATTTCGCTCTCTAGCTCAGCTACCCTGACGCTCATTAGCTCCAGCGTCGACCATCCGCCCTTCCCGTGAAACCATGACTTGCCTTTCTTGTCGCTGTTATTCGACTCGAACTCGATAGAGTCGTTGCTTCCACCGATTGGGTGGGCGAACGACACGAGCCCGGGGAGAATTAAGTGCTCGACGCAAGCCCGGTCTTGGTCCTCTGGCGACAGTGACATTCCCTTCTTCTCACAGGCCCACCGGGCCTTGCCGTCCGTCTTCGGGGTGGAATGGCAGCACTGCCGGCAAGATATCGAAACCAAAGGGAGCGCGACCTTGCCGCTTCCTGTGTTATGGCAAATATCCTTCGCATCACACCAAGAACACTGGAAATAATCCCTTCTCTCCGAAATCCTAGGCGGAAGAGTCTTGCAGTCAAGGACCACGTCTTCCGCCATGCTTAAAAGATCTAGGCAATACCTCTTGTCGTACTTCACCCTCTCCGTGTAGATATCGTCGTTATCCTTGTTCTTCGCCATATACAAGGCACGCTTCATCCCTGAAAAGTGCATGTAAAGTTGCACCTGATCGTAATGCTGCCTATTTTCTTTCTCAACTCCATTCACCACAAGCTTTCTGAAGGTCGAGGCCTTGCACGTCTTAAACTCTAATACGTGCCAGGTCTTCTCTGCTCCAGGAATCCCCAGGGCGCAGCCGTCCATGTGCCCTGAAATATGACCCCCGAGGTGAGATACGGAGAACTGAGAGCCGTCTTCATTCTTATCGTGAACCTCGCACCCTATCATGCGAAGGTCAGAGACCATCCTCTCCTCTTCCTTGTGCCCGGTCTCGAACAGCCTATATGCGCGTCCGCTTGTATTGGACGGCCCGCAGGCGTGCCGGAAGTAATACCAAAGATACCTCTTGCATGGCTCACCGATAGCAGAGACACCAAGGTACCTTCTTTTCTTCTCTGCGTCTCCCTTCTTCTTGTACCCGGCGAAGATCTTGTCGACTATCTGATCTTCTTGGAGCATCGGTATAACTGCCATTATTTCTTAGCCTCCTTAATGGAGACAGCAACCTTAGCTGGAGTGACAACTACGTGATCAGAGATAGCCTCGAAAACCTGTCTGTCGTGGATTCTGTACCAATCGTACCCCTCGATGTCAAGTTCGTACTTAGTAGAGGTTTTGATCGGCCTTGTCAGATGGACCGCTCTCGAACCTGCTATTTTCACAATTGCCGAAGTTATATCCCTGGGGCTAATCCTGTAGTTCAAGGCTCGCTTGACCACTACTGCCCTGCCGTCAGGGAGCCTTACGCTCCTTTGCCCGCTTTCGGGTCCTTCTATCAGTTCGGCAACGGCTAGCTCTGCGCTTATCCTGGCTTCTTTTGCTACATTCTCCTTGTTCTTGGCTTGTTGGTACTGAGATACTAAGAACCCCAATGTGACCATGTCTACTTCTTGCGACATTCTCTTCTCCTTAAAAAAAGACCCACCAGCAGCTATCCCTAAACCATCTTCGGCGTCTAGCTGCTAGCGGGCACTAATGCAGAAAGCTACTTCCACGGCGGCGAGGACGGGCGCTCACTATAATCAGGCCCAGAATCCTGCGCCGCGTCCTTACTGTCTGATCTCACAATAGCAGGCGAAGCAGCGCCCTTTGCTACTAACTTCTTATTGTAGTCGTCGACAGACAGGTACGTCCTTACGTCGTTGTTCTCCCCTTTGACTTTCAGGGAAACGACTACAACCTTACCTAAGAGCACGTCCGGATCTTCAACTCGGGCCTCCCCGGCAGACAAGCAAAGGGCAGCGAAAGTTGCCTTACCCATCTTCACGCACATTTCACTCGGATTGGCAATGTTGATATTGTCGAAAATCTTCCTACCCTTGAAATCGCCGTCCAGCACAGACATGATTACCTTTAGGAAGTAGCCGTCGCCTTTCTTTGTCTCCTTAAGCTCGATAGATTCAACTTCGGAGACGTAATATCCAGCCGGGAGCAACTCGAAGTCAGCCATCGGCTCCACTTCGTTCGCGTCAAAGCCTTCGCCGAAAACATCAGACAAAAGTACCATCGTAAACCTTTCAAATAGTGTGATTAAACAACACTCGCGATTGCGTTCTGGTAGTCCATCCATGAAAGCGGAAGTTCATACGGAAGCTGCCCGTAGACTCCACGGCCGCCGCCCGGGTGCGCTGGCCTTCCTTGAGTGTACAGAAATCTCTGCCCGTTGGTAATGTCCTTTCCCTTGCCTTTCTTCCGTCCAAAGCCGGTGTCGTCTATTTTGACCGTTACCTTGTTGTTAGCGAAGAGAATGGCGTCCGCCCAACGGAAGAGCACGCTAGTGGCTCTGTCGTTTATGTCGAGCGAATACCGATCGTAAGAGGCCCCAGTGGGGTCATCAAATCTCTTGACTTTGACATGGCCAACCAGGATGGACGCCATGTTCCTTTTGTCGCGAAGCTCGTCAAGCCAGTCAGTTAATCCTCGCCAGAGATTCAGCGACTCAGTGTATCCCTTTCCGTACCCTCCGTCATACTTCTCGATAGACTCGACGTTACCCTTACTGCACACCTCATCCCAGATTAAGGGCTCTAGGGTGCTGATAGAGTCAATCACTATCGTCTCGAAGCTATGCGTACTGGCGAGTAGCGTGCTACAGCACGAAAGAACGTCGCGAAGGCTGGACGCCACAGGGAATTGAGGGACATCAATTCCGTCTATCCCTTCCTCTCTTTTTACTGGAATGAAAATAGGCGACGGGGAGCCAGCCGCCCATGTTGACTTTCCTATCTTCTCAACGCCAAGCATTATGATCCTTGGCGGCCTTACTTTTTTCCCTTGAGAAATCGAATCAAGGTCGAACGCCATCCTGCTCTCCTCTTTTTTAGTGATGGGAATCTCTTCTCGACAATCGCCGCTACCTCATCTACGTACGATCCGTCCTCTTTCCTTTTTGCGATTTGCATTTTCAGAGTGTCCTCTCTCCAAACAGCCCTGCCGATCTCCGCTTTCAGGCCGAGTATAACTCCCTTTCTTACTTCGAGTAGCCTGTCTTTCTCCGTGATGGACTCGGTTAATCTAGCCATCTGCCTTAAGAGTTCATTGCGAGTAGCATTGGCTTCCGCTTGCTTAGCTTTGGACGAGTCCGCAGCGGCTTCGATATATGACCTAAGCTCGACGTTGCTTGCAACAGTGCGGCATAATTCAATGGTTAGCCGAGCGACCGTTTCGTTCTCTTCGCACATTAGTCGTGATCCTCTTAGTTGATTTCCAGTTCAAGCTGGACGGGCTCTCCCTCGTTATGAAACTCCGCAACGTCAATCAAATCAAGCAGCCACGAACGAAATGTGTCTTGACACAAGGCGACGTCCAGTGATACTTCAGGGTCGTGTATGCTTAAAACATCCTCCAAGGAGCCTAGGCATACCTTGTCCGTTCCGCACGACAAATACACCTTTCTGTTCATTTTATCCTCTCTTCCTTAGGCTTTCTGCCATTTTCTCCAGGGCAGACGTCAGCTTCTTAACGGATTCATTATTATCAACGCGGGCGTCTCTCTGCGCCTCTAGAAAGTCCTCTCTTTCTTTCTGAATAGCCTTCAAGAAAGCCCTCATTGCAACAGCCTGCGACTCTACGTGCGCTGGGAAGGCTTTAATCATCATGTACCAAACAGTACCGCCCAGCACGGCTAAGGCTCCTCCTTGTGCTAGCCCACCGGTATCTATAAGATTGCTGCCGGATGAAGCGAAAGCACCAAACAAGAACCCATAAGCCGTTAATCTCACAGCACACCTCCTACTTTGCGTTTAATTCAAGCTTAAAAACTCGCGTCTCCAAAGAAATGTCCCTGCGCCCCCTTAGGTATTTATACACAATAGGAATAGCCACCGAGACTACTATCGTCAGGCAGATGATCGAAACACACACGATAAACGCAAAAGCTATAAACATTTTTCTCTCCTCGAATTAAGCTAGTAATAAAAATCCAGTCACCACGGGTGCCGGGATCGAACCGACTCCTCCACCCTTCTGGGCGCTTGCGCCGTTTACACCAACCCGGTGACTGGACATCACGCGCTACACCTACTGGCGAAAAGCCAGGCGACGGGTGCGTGGGACTTGAACCCACATCTCCCTGTTCAGGGCGTCGTTACCAATTATACTAGCACCCATCGCACTGGACAGTAAATAACACCCTTCGCACTCGTGGCCCGCTTTCCACGGCTCACCCGTGGTGGGTTCCTGTAGCAACCTAGCGAAGGGTGCTAATTCTACGCATTCCCTGAAGTCTCCGATCGGAAGTTAGGAGAATCCGTGGGGCCAAGAGGCTCGTGGCTTGGAAGCATTTGCGCCACGTCGATCCGGTTACTGTCCCCGCAGAACGCGTTGAGATAGCCAAGGATCGCCTGATAGTCCCCATAGATCCGCATGGAGTCGAAGCGGGTAATAAACCTAGTCCGATCTCTCGAATTCAGGCGGGTCCAATTGACGATAGAGCGATCCACGGCGTTGAGCAGGATCAGAGCGTTCATGCTGCTCGTCCGTAGTGAACTAGCCACGGGAATATCAGGATCGGTTCCGTCTAATGCAAACGGAAGATCAATCAGGCCACCGGAGCCGTTCTGAATGTCATCCCCTCCGAAGGGATTTTCGCCTACTTCCATGACCGCATCGACGTCAATGGCCTTAGCGATCTTATCCCCGAGTTCCAGGTTATCCGGGTTATGCGTCACCCGGCGGCGCCATCGGTCCGCGTTAATCAAGAGGTTCGTCAGATGAAGCTTGGTTGGGTCATCCGTGCCGCCACGGTCAGAGAGTTCATCGTTCCCGATAAGCTCTTGACGTAAAAGGATTAGCGGCTGAATACCAGCCGCGATATACAGGTTACGCATCGTAATGACGGCACGTCGAAATTGTTCTTTTCCAGGATCGCCAATAGGCATCTTAATTCTCCAAATAAAGACTAGTAACAAACCAAATCAACCACGCGAACCAAATCGCGTAGAACACCGAAAGCTTCCTGAAGCCTCGTTCTTCCTCTGTCATTACATATTCTCGATCAATGCGATTGCGACTTGAGCAAAAATAACAGAGGCAACTAAGACGGAAATCACAAAAACAATACAACCAACGCCAAAAAAGATAACTTTCGTTTCGTCACTCACGTCCTTAAACATTTCTCTTCTCCACTGAAAGGGGTGCTACTTCGTTGAATCTTGCCTTTAGGCGATCTCTAAGTAATGCCGCCCAGTCTGCCCTAGGTCCACCGCTGTCCATCTCGATATCTCTGTCGAGTTCGTCGAATACAAAGCGACCGACAATCGCGTCATGTAGCGGGTTACGTCCTTCGAGCATTGAAAGTCGTAGAAGCTGCCTGGCTTCCTCTGAATCTCGCTCGGCTTCACAAAAGGGCTCAGGCTCCTTCATAGCCTGACCTCGCTTTCTCTTTCTCCACATTGCCCACATTGCCCCGGCGCCACGGAGCGCCACATAACCCGTCCCCCCCGTGGCGCCACCAGCAATCACAATTGCAGCCGCGTTTGCTGCATAGTACATTATGGACGCCCAATCTAGCCCTGATCGCCTGACATTATTGGTGCCTCCCATGTTCCGGTCTTGGTTTGGTTCTCCGGTTCTTCCTTCCGGGTTGCTCGGGAGAGCGGGTTGCTCCACCAGCTTAAGTGCTCTCTCTATTGCCTGGACAGCCTTAGCCGACCTGGTTGCATACGTAACGCCTGGACCAGCATGAGTCATAACCCCGACGAGTTCGCATTTTGTATTAAGCACAGGGCCGCCAGAGTCGCCCATGCGGGATTGATTACTGAACTTAATAACATGCGCGGACGGCTGCCTCTTCCATGCCATATATCCTTCAACCACTCCAGCGGTCACGGCGAATTCTCCGCTACCGTATCCGTAGCCCTTTACTGTATCCCCTGGGCGTGGGTAATCATCGGATATCTTGATTGGAATAACCCCGGTATCTGCTATAGACAAGACACCGATATCCCATAGGCTGTCCACGATTAAGACCTCTGCCGAGAATAAGCGGCCGTCTGGTAGCTTAGCAGTTAGCTTGCCTACGGTCTCAATTGCATGAGCGCACGTCAGGATTATGTCACCTTCGTACTCCACGTCAACGATAGTACCAGAGAAGAACGAGTTACCGTCTGTCTTCTCGTTCAACAGCCGTACCATTGCTGGGTTTGGCGGCTGCTGTTCACCCGGGCTTACCGGGGCCATCGGCCTCGCCCCAGGCGGGCACCTGCCCTGATCGCACGGCGAGCCGATGGCAAAAGCCGTACAGGATACCAAAATCATAGACGCAGTGATCGCCACTACTATCAACTCAAACAGACCTGGAAACGGCTTGGTTTTATACATTAGACGGCCCCCGCTACTAAGCGTGACTTTTCATGGAATGCGCGCAAGTCGTCCATGTGCTGGTGGGATAATGAGAACCAATGAGTATTATACACTTTCGTGCGTTCGTTCGCTGGAAGGATTTCGTGCCCGCTAATCTTGCCCAGCCTACTTCCTTGCCTGAACGGGAACACCCTGTCGGTGTTATCGACTGTAATCGAACTGAATGGAACCAGGGCTCTCCAGTTCCCAAGCCAGTACCCGTGCCGATATACTGCGTCAGACAGCACCATGGTATCCACTCTAATACCCCTGTCTCCAAGATGGCCAGCAAGCTTCGCCGATGCTGCACCTCCCCACGAGTAGCCGTAAACGCATACACGAGGCTTAAAAATCGAAAGCCTCCAAATAAACTCCGCCAGCGCGTTCATGTCGTCATTCCAGGTCTTCATTAAGACGAGGCATTCCGGACCCGAGCAGTGATGATGGATATCCCTCCAGAGCCGGATCATCCCGTTCGGCTTGCCCTCATACTGAAGGAACCCGGAAATCACAACATGAACCTCTTCGATCAGGTGTCGATGCTCTGTCATTCGTTTCTCTCCCTGATTAATGTCTAAGTACCAGATTATCACACATCCCAGACGATTGCAAGCCCTATTCTGGAATTTTCTTCATTTTTCTAAAAAGGCCTTCTTTTAAGCCTTTCTACTTGGTTTCTGGCTGATCCAGCCGACCTTCATTTACCGCATCTCTGAATGCCGCAATTCGAGCCTCGAATTCGTCTGGGTTGGCCTTTTTCATGAGCCCCTTTATACCGGCAGACAGCACGTAAGTCGGTGGAATTCCAGCCACGATCGCGCTTCGGTCTATCACTGAGATCTTAGCCGCAGCCATCTTTGCACGGTAATCCTTCATGGGTCGCCCAGTTATAATGGCCGAGTCATTCACGGCATTACCAGCATCAGCATAGGCGATCTTTCGCTTAGCTACAACGTAGGCGTATGCCTTGCGAATCTGCTCCGCAGAAACAGACCCCCTGCTCTTAAGTATGTGAGTAAACTCACTAGCCGCGTCAGACTTCGCTCGTCTGAATTTACCAAGCTTCCAATCTACCGCCTTATAGACATCCATATCTGTCGACTTTGCACCAAACGCAATGCCTAGCCCTTGCTTCATGGGATCATGCACCCTACCACTTGGCTCGACGGTTCCCTTGAATGCCTTAAGCATCTTGGTCCCCTGCGAGGTGATGCCAGGCTGGAAATTCTTTACCGCGTGAGCCATCCCTTTATAGAGCCTCTCCATGCCAGTATCGCCCTCTTTCCAGACAGCGCCAGGCCGCCCGTCAACAACCGATGATACTATCTCCACGGCTGTTTGCGGAACTAACTCGATGGAAACAAACGGCGAAATAAGTTCAGAAACCGCATCCACTACTCCGTCTATTGGATTATCCGCCCGCAGTATCGCGATGCCAACGGACCTCAACGAGGTATACGGATCAGAATAGCTTGCGTTGAGAGAGCTAACGACATCGCCTTTCTTGCCTGTGTATATGAATTGATGATTCTGTTCGTGATCCATACGGAACTGCCGCATCCTCTCGTCGTCTTCTTTTGACACTCCTACCCAGAGCCGCGAGAAGATAGCCGCTGCCGCAGGTACGGTAAGTACCGAGATCATCCCGGCTATTCTCGACGCGCCGATCGAACGTGTCGCCGGGTCCCTCATCTCTTTGTTCGCAAGTTCGATAGTCTTGTATGTTGTCCTTATGATCTCAGCAGGGAACGACGGGAACATTCCCGTTCCGGGGAACCTTCTGATCATCTGCGCGCCCTCCGGAACCAGGGAGTACGTGGGGTACGTGTCGGTAACTATCTTCGCGCATAGCTCTTCAAGTTCTATCTCGCTAAGATTTGGCATGGCTTTTCTGTATCTAGACATCTCGTTCTCAAAGGCGTACACCTTCCAGAAATCATCCCCGGCTTTATATAAGTCCGCCGCCACCTTTGCCCCCTTCACAATGCCCGTCTTTACTTTATGCGCCCTTCTAGCCTCGGCGTTGTACAAGAAGTCCTCGATATCGTTTGAGGCGAGGGCCTCTTTAAGGCTCGATCTTAATTCGCCACCGCGAACGTCCTGACCTAGCACGAGAAGCTCAGAAAGCCTCTTAATGTACGCTTCCTGCTCCGGGCTGCCCTTCTTCCTAAAATTGGCGACAGTAATCCGCCACGCCTTTGGCAGCATCCCGGCTCGCCAGTGGCCTTGCATCACAGCAAACCCTATGTTACCGAAGAAGTTTCGCGTCTGTGTCATTGGCGAGCCAATCGTTTTGCCAGCCTTTACTAGGCCGTTTGCCTTAAAGTAAGCCCTAAGTAATGGTGACACCTGCCCGGGTTCAAGGGCACGCTTAAGTGCGCTTGCCAGTTCTTTGGTTGTGTGCATACCAGCAAGCGGACCCATCGACTCGCTATCCTCGCCTGAGATAGTCACGTTCAGATCGCCAAACTCCGTTCCATTGATAGGGCTCCCGGCCGGAGCAAGGAACCTGCCCTCGCCAATCTCCGCTACCTCTTTGAGAAATTCGTGATTCGCAATGACGTGCGAGATCTTCATCATAGATCTAGCGTAGTTCACGCGCGGATCTTTGTACTCTCCAAGTAGCGCCCTAATCTGCGAAGGCAACGCTTCATTACGATTCCGGAATGCTGAAAGATCCTTAGCTCCAAGCTGCGACTTTATTAGAAGGCCCATTGACGAACCAGCCTTAGTGGCGTTACTGAGCAAATTGTCGATACGACCTTCGGCTTCCTCCTGGCTAAGGTCGACGGATTCCCTGCGAATCCACGCAACCGCCTCGTTACGAATTTTCTCTGGCACCTTCTTCGCCCACTTCGGGTCGTCGAACGCTCGATAGGATCTAGTAACGTACGACCTAAGGTTGTTCGATATGACAATCGCGAGATCTCCATCGACAATCCCTTCGTCGACTAGCCGATTACTTAACGTATCAATGGCCGTGCGCATATTCACTACTGCTTCCCGCATTACATCAGGAAGTATTTCGACATCCATTTCATTATGAAGAACAGCGTCTACCATTTTACTTCCATTGACGTTGAGTATCCCCCCAAAAGCCTTGCCAGCGGCAGTGTCGTACTTTCGCATTGTAAAAGCCAATTCGGCCTCTGCCGTTCCGATCTTCCCCATCCTACGCCGGTTAATGTCGTGGACTTCAATACCAAGCCCCTTATGCGACTTACCTAGTCGCCTAGCCCACATGCCGGCTTCAGTCTTAAGCCCCCTTAGTTTCTTCATGATCTTCTCGACTGGGATGCCGATACGACCCTTGGTGTCCTTCAGGAAGCCATCATCGCTGATCTTTTCGACGGAGTTCGGGTCGATCTCTGGAGAGACCTCACGGCGGACATCTACATTGGCTACTGCTTGCTGCGCCGTGACCTTCGGCGGGGGAGCGGTCTTACTGGCTGGCACATACCGCGCCCTTTCCGCCCCACGTTTCCCTTTCTTCGTGGCCACGGCCTCGGGACTGACACCCAACTGAGCGGCCTGCGCCATCTCAGCCTGCGTCGGGGCGACCGAGGCCTGCTCGGCTAGGGATTTTCCTTTGCCGAATCTTGTCGGGAGCCCGGATTCCGGCTGTGGCGGTACTACCAATGGGGATTCCGAAACCTCAAAACGAGTAGCCCCTTCTTGCTCTGCAACGCCAAGCCTGGCCGGATCTACCTCAGCGATAGCCTTGGCCGGCGTCTGAGGCCCCACACGCAGCCCTGGGAGCCCTTCAGTGACCTCCGCAGCCTCCACGGGCGGAATCACACCAGGAGACTCACGGAGAGCCCTAGAGGCCTCCACCTGCAAGGCTACGGTATCGTCCCGAGCAACCATAGATTCCTCGGCCTGCTGGGTTCCGGCCTTAATCTCCTGCTCCCGAGCAAAGCCAGGGCGGAACCTGGCGAAGAGATGTTCTTTTCGGTCCTCGTGCGTCTTGCCCTTCTCGGGATCGAACCCCCAGTCTTTCCATTGCTCCTCAGTAGGCGTGTGACCTTCAATGACCGTCCGCTCCCTGGCTTCCCGCTGGAGCCTCTCGGCTATCGCTTTTACGCCCATCTTGCGAGTCTTCATGGAGTGGCCTTCCGTATCCAAGCCCCCCCACTCTGCCCACTTCTTCCTGGTCGGAGTTTTGCCAGAGTTTGCAAACTGCATGACCTCCGTTTTCATTGCGCCCTGCTTTTGGCCAGCAACTTTCCTGTTGAAGTTGTTCATGCTTTGCTGAAACTGCATTATTCCGCCGCTACCGCTGAGACCCAATAGAATTGGGCCAGACTGCTTCATTGCCATCCATGCGTTTTTAGCAATATCCAACGCATCGCGATCGTCGATATCCGGGTCGGCTTTCGCTACTGCGAATTTGATTGTTTCCTGGAATGCAGCGTCGATAGTCTCTTCTCCGACCTCACCAAGAGTGCGAATAGTTGTACCAGCAATTGCACCGGCTGCCTTCTTAATAGCCGTCCTTCCCTTCCCCTTGGCGAGCTTAACTATTGTCTTACGTAGATAACTCGTAGCCTTCCGCATGACTGCACTGCCAGTGCCAGTGCTTTTTATCGCGCCAAATGGATCTGGGATAGCCTGCTCGATAGCGCCAGACGCACCAGCAGTCGCACCGCCAAGCAGAGCAGCCCAGCCTGGAGAAACACCCATCTCGACGAAGTCATCTCTGTTGCCCGAAACCCCCCTGGCTGTCCAGTAGCCGATACCACCTGCGGCGCCAAGAGCCTGCCTGGCTTTAACTCCGGCATACATATCTGGTATTGTTTCGGCCATGCCCAACGCGACAGACTGCGACCCGCGAGCGGCCGAACCAATTATTCCACCCGAGTCAATCCGCGCCCCCTCTGGATTATTCTCCAACGCCGCATTCTCTAAGCCACGCTTTATCTCGATCTGATCTTTTGTTGGCGCATTAAAAGTCGCTAAATTTTTCGCGCCAATAGCTGCACCAACCTGACCAGCCATGCCCCTTCCGCCTGCTCTGAGGGCTTCATCGATTCCACCCTGGAAACGATCGTAATACCCCTGCTGTGACCTCTCCTTGTTCTCGATCGCCTCTTTCGCAGTAGAGGCCTTTGCTACTTCTTCTCTTAGCATAGGCAAGTATTTTTTGGGAACATTATTCTCGGCGAAGTTCTGAGCAATCATCCGCGTTCCAGCGCCGGAAGCCGTTAAGTCCTTAAGGAGTACATTCCGGATGTGCTCCCGCCAGACTTCATCTTCCTTCGCATAAAACTCGGAGGACTTCTTTATATTCTCCATAAACTCCTGGCCAAAGCCAGAAACTGGATCTTGCTCTGGCTCAGGCTTAAAGTCAGGAATAAGCCGCTGCCTTAGTGAGTCGAGTGAATTTTGATTATATGGCATTAGAATCTCCCAGAGTTTATCATGTGCTGCGTAATGTCGCCACCTGACCTTTCAATTCCTCCGCTGTCCGGAGGCGCAGCAGCCTGCTCCTGAGTATCCGCAGCAATTGGTTTAATCCCGAGATCTGGAAAAAACTCATTAAAATAAGCTATCAGCGATCTTTCTTCTTCTCTTTGCTCTGCCGTTAAGCCATCTTTCTCAGCAACAGACCAAAGGCTCTTAATCCGATTGAAGCGCAAGCCAGCCTGCTTGCCGTGAAGTTTGACAATCTCAACATCTTCCTCGTCTAAATCGTACCCACTATCCTTAGCCTGAGTGACCCAATATTCAAGACTCTGCATCTCAGCTATTTGTTCCTCGCCTGCCGCTCTACGCTCCTGCTTTGCTTCCTCGGAATTAAAGACGATAGACTCGTCGTAAGCGGCTTCACCCTCAGCCAATCCCTTCCCATACGCTGCGTTCTCTGCCGGGTTTGGGAGCCTCTTTTCGCTAGTTCCGTCAAAGTCTTGCGCTGTTGAGGCGTATTTATTTATCGCATCTATCGAGGTCTTTCGCCTCTCTTCGGCTCTGGTTTCGGCTCGGCCATCTGGGGTATTCTCATAATCCTGTATATTTACTACTTTTCCGTCAGGATTTCGCGTCACTATATCGCCAGTAATAGGGTGAGGCCACGAATCCCCAACTCTCTCTCCCTCTGGATACTTTTCTTTTTCTGCAGGAACCGCGGAAGGCTGCAGACCAGCGCGCTTAATTTGTAACTGCCGAATCATTGTCTCCTTTTCGGCCTCACTAAACTCGTCGCTACTCATAACAGACTGCTCAGCGTTGTTCCACTCAGCTAATTGTCGCCGCTGCGTTTGCGTATACTCGTAATCGAACTGCTCGGCCTGTTGCCTGCCTTCTTGTTTGAGTTCTTCAGTTCGAGCTTCAAACTCGCGATCCGCAGCGCGGCCTTGGTGGTAGGCCTGCCACTGCTCAAGCTCAATAGCAGAACCGCCGCCACGACCACCTCCTCCTCCACCGACACTTCTGCGACCTACACCAGCGCTGCCGCCCCTCGGTACTGTGTCAGCTATCGTCCGTAAGGCGACAGCATCTTTTTGCGCTTGAATCTGCATGGCGGTCTGAGCAAGACCAGCCAAGCCAGGAGACTGAGGAACCCCATGCTGTACGGTTATCGGCATTTCTTTTCACCTTGTTAAAACTTCAATCCAGAAATTCCAAGTTTGCCAAGCGAAATCAACGATGCGAGATCAGGAGCCTTATCGGTTCTTCTTTCGATAATACCCAACTTAGTCTGCTGCATTTGGTCTGCCATCCTGTCAAGCGCTTCATTCCTCTTACGGCCAAATCCACCCCTGATCGTGCTAGCGCCAGAAGTGTTCGCAAGACCAAGTCTGGCTAAATTCTGCATAGCCGCGGATTGCTGGCCAGCGAAGTCAGAAGTAATATCCTTCGCTCGCTGTCCAGTAGTAGAATCCGCTATACCAAGAAGCTGTTGGTATCTCGCCTCGTTTGCTTCGTTAGCTGAAGCAAAAGCTTCATTGTAAGCCGAGACATTTGTCGTATTTGCTTGCTCTACTCTGGCTCTCTCTTGGTCTTGCCTGTTTCTTTCCCTCCACTCCTCCAGCCTGGCGTTGCTTTGGGCATGTACATCGTCAGCAGACATACCGAAAACACCCCCGCCACCAGCAGTTGCCCCCCCTGGACCGCTTCCTGTCCCCCTGCGATTCGACAAGCCTGGCCTCCCTGGGCCGCGATCGAATAAGCCTTGGCCTTGAGGCGTTGGATTGTACCTGCTAGCCGGAGCGCCGGCAGCGCCAGTGCGCTGAGGGAAAGGAGCGATCGTAGAGCCTGTAATTCTTTGATTATTCACGGCTCCCCGACCGGCTAAGCCACGCCCAAGGGCAGAACCAAGTGCGCCACCAGCGCCGGCAGCGCCGCGAGATACTCCGCCAGAGAAAGCGGAGATTCCCCTGCCAGCCAGCCCGCCAAGCCTTTGAGCGATACCAGCGCCCGCCGGAGGCTTTCCAAATGAACGAGAAGCAGTGAAGCTTCCGAGCGAACGAAGAATGTTTGACGCCATTGCTTTTTCCTTTTAGTAATAAATTACGTGCTGGGCCAACTTCCAATATGTTCTCCCCAATCATCTATCCATGCGAAACCGTCATGATCAAGGCTTGCGATTTCTGCATGAAGCACCCCCGAAAGATCGGTGCCTACGGCTGTTGCCGTAGAGGTTTCTTCCTGGGCAGCCTGGTCAGAATCCGAAAATAACCTTCCCGTCATAGTACCTGTTGGATTTCCGGGGAAAACCTGAGAATAACCATCAAAGACATATTTCTTATCACTTTCAATTTCTGAGATCTCTACATTGAGATCTATTTGAGTTCCGCCGGTTACTGAAAATACGTATGTGCTACCCTCTGGTAACTCACCTATGTAAACAGTTAAATCAGTGATAAGATTGCCTGATGCCTCATAGTGTGTTCCACTCCATATTGCCCAAACTAAGAGAACATCTTCTTCATCATAAACTTTTAGTTGTAATTTTGCAGACATAAGACTGCCAGACGCCCCTCCACCAGAAGTATTTATGTCGATTGTACAATCTACATCCGCAGCGAACCCAGGAGGATAAGGCCCAGGGAATGGCCAGTCGCCAACAGTGCCGCCAGTCCATCCATCCGGCACATCGGGCGGAACAATAGCGTCGTCAGGTTTTGCTGTGTATGCTGGCATGGTTTAGTTCTTGCTATTACGTGTAAAAATCGGGTGCATTCTGTTTAGTACCGACATTCATGGATTGATAGTGAATATCCATCTCGTGTACAAAGGGGTCTGGTGTCGCACCTGTCATATCATTAGCATTCAAAAACAACTCTACTAATAACAAACCATCCGGTTCAAGATCGTCACTATCTACTTGGGACGCGGAAGGACTAGTTGCTGAAATTTGAACTTCTGAACTAATGTGCTGATACTGTGTTGCCGAAGCCGTACCCACAACAGTCCCTGTTATATTTGCTCCAAAGGGTGCCTGATTATGCCCCTTTGCGTAAGTCAGTTCATATCCGAACGTGACTGTTCCGCCCGTAACAGATGTCGATATATGACTCCAGTGAACATGAAGGAAAATATCGCTGCCGGGGACATAGTCATGTGGGATGTGATAAGTAAATTCTACTTTATCATTTACTGCAAATTGGTATTCTTCTATATTGCCCTTGTATGTGGTAAAAGTTGGCCTGCCTGCACCTGTTGCTTTGACAACAATAGCACCCGTCAAGTCTCTCCACGGGAAAGTTGGCGCAGCAGTATCGACTTTAATCCCAACGCCAGATGTCTTGCTGAGTATAATATTTCCACTCGTTAAGGAGACGTCTCCGGTGGAATTAGTTACGAGTAATTGGCCACCATTAACGCTAAAATCCCCAGCAGTATCAATGATCAAGTTATCTGAAGCTTCGACCTTGAAGGTTAACTTGCCAAGATTGTGGTCTGCCCTGATGTATGCCCAATCATTATCGGCCAGTGTACCAAAATTGATGTAGTTGGAAAAGGTATTACGGCACAGCAAGGTGATACCGTTGTGACTGTTATTTTCGACAACAAGGTCATCGGCCCACACCTGAGCGCTAACCGCACCAACGGAGGAAGTATGGACATGCATTGTTCCGTCCGGCGTTGCAATTCCAACCCCTAGCGTCCCTGTCGTAGATAAGTTCTCATTCCCGAAACTGATTGCGCCACTAACTGAAGTTATGGAACCTACCGAGATTACCATGTCAGCAGCAGCGCCGACTGTAACTGTTCCAGTAGTAATAAATCCACCAGCGGTCAGAGTTTGGTCTGTGGTCGATCCACGGTCAGCAACTGTATCAAGAGTGTCAGCCTCGGCAGTTAAGTAAGTATTCGTGTCTACTGAAAGAGTCCCATCGCTCGCCGAAGTCTTCACGAAACCATTAGTAGTAAGCGTTCCAAGCTTTACTGCTGTTAGAGATCCACCAGTAAGGGTCGCCGTGCCGTCCGTTATGGACGTTACAGTGGCGGCCCCAGCACCTAGCGTCCCTGTCGTAACGAGGTTCTCATTACCGAAACTAATAGCACCAGACACACTTGTAATAGAGCCAACAGAGATCACCATATCAGAAGCGGCGCCAACTGTGACAACTCCAGTGGTTGTGAATCCGCCAGCAATTAACGTCTGATCCGTAGTAGCCCCTCGATCAGAAACAGTATCGAGAGTGTCCGCTTCAGTAGTGAGATAGACGGAAGTATCAACAGAGAGCGTTCCATCGCCTGCTGAAGTCTTGACAAATCCATTAGTCGTAAGCGTTCCTAATTTGACTGTCGTCAACGAGCCGCCGATTAAGGTTGCCGTGCCATCTGTTAAACTCGATACAGTGGTCGCTCCGGCCCCTAACGTTCCTGTCGTAGAGAGATTTTCATTTCCAAAACTAATTGCGCCAGACACGCTAGTGATAGAGCCTACGGATATTACCATATCCGCAGCAGCACCGACTGTAACAACCCCGGTAGTAGTAAAACCACCAGCGGTTAAAGTTTGATCAGTAGTTGAACCCCTATCAGAGACCGTGTCTAACGTATCAGCCTCAGCAGTCAAGTAAACAGAAGTATCAACTGAAAGGGTTCCATCAATTCCAGAAGTCTTTACGAAGCCAGCCGTTATGAGTGACCCTAGCTTTACTACCGTCAATGAGCCGCCCGTAAGGGTTGCAGTACCATCTGTCAGGCTTGTTACTGTAGCCGCTCCAACCCCTAGCGTTCCCGTCGTAACGAGGTTCTCGTTACCAAAACTAATCGCGCCACTAACTGAAGTTATCGAACCGACAGTAATCACCATGTCAGCGGCTGCGCCAACAGTAACTGTACCGGTGGTTATAAAACCGCCAGCGGTCAGAGTCTGGTCTGTAGTCGATCCTCGATCGGAAACAGTATCAAGAGTGTCAACGAGTAGTCCTGACTTATTTTCCCAGGTAACTTCACCAGAGCCGTCGCTCCCGAGCACTTGATCGTTACCGGCCGTCAACCAGGAAGCCGCATTCGCGGCAGTAGATATTAGCACTTGATCGTCTATGGTTGGCGACGTAACAGTAAACGTCCCGATGATTAACGAATCGACAGTAGTAGCCCCGAGAGTAGCAACGCCAGATGCAGTAAACGCACCGCCCACAGTAATAGTAGTAGAGTTGATCGCAATGGTGTTTGCCGCAAAAAGAACCATCCCTCCGTCGTAACCTTCAACGTGATCATTGAAGATAGTGATTCTATCAAGAATTGCTTGGGTGGTAGTTGTTATCGTCCCTGTCGTCGTTAGGTTCTCGCTCCCGAAGTCCGTCCCCCAAGCCGGAACGACGCCGGCACCAGCCGACACTAAGGCTTGCCCCGTCGTTCCTTGCGCTAACGCATCGAATTCAAGAGTGCTCACGTCGCTCGACTTGACAATTAACGACCCTACCGCAGGAATCGGGTCAATAGTGACATTGCTGTCCGCGTTGTCGTCGATCCGCTGAAATGCCCGACGAAGCTCCGTTACACTTGAAGCATTAGGTATTCTTAGCCGGTTTTTAGTCATCTAATAATTCTCGCCTGACTTAGCTACGCCTGCCGCCTTCGGCCAGCAGTTTTAACTACAGTCGTAACTTGCTCAAACGTCCAGTTTCGACCAGACGTTCCGGTCACCAATAAAGCGAACGCCTGTCCTCGGCACATTGGATACTCTGAGTCATTAACCCCCGCCGACCAAGTACCTGTATCTTGACTCGAATTCGACAGGCAATTTTCAAACGTTGACCCAGGCTGTAGTGCCCACGTAACATCAGCGCTGCCTATTGCTAAGACTCCATCCATGACCACAACCGAGCCCTCGATCATATCCGAAGCCAACCCAATTGGGCCAACCAGCATATACGTAGAGTAAGTAGTGCCGCAATCAGTCTCAGACAGATGCGAGAACCTCCGAAGATATCCGTCTCGACCGCCAAGGATGACTCCGTCATCCTCAATTGCTATCCCTTGCAGACTGCATGTCGCAGTGGGTTCGTAATCCTTATCCATTGTAATAGGCCAGAATCCCTTACCCGTCCAGTCGATCCACCAGTGCTTTCTGGTATTCGCCGATTTCGACGTAAGAAAGACGTTGACGCCTTGTCGCTTAACGTCGTACTCCAGCAGGATCGTCATCTGGTTCGGATCAAGATTCCCGAATTCTTCCGGCAGCTTTCCTCTTGATAACGGTTTGGGATCAGTCGACGCCCCTGGGGGTAACACGTACACGCCGTCAAGCGATAGAAAGACAAGCTCTCCTACGGGGCCAAGGCACCACGCATCCTGACTAATGATCCCTATCGTTCTACTGAGGTTACTTAATGATCCGCCGTACGCTGGATCGCCGCGCATCCTCCATAGCTCGTTTCGGCAGGCAATAATCATGTAATCATCGCTATGTGCAACAAGCGCTGTGACCGCTTCTCCGGGTACTCCCGCTTCACTCGCGGTACCAAGGACTGCACGCTGTACGTCCTCTTGCGAAAAATCCCAGTCCAAAGGATCACCCTGTCTACTGCAAAACCAAGCGTGTGGTGCATCCTCTGCCCCAGCCAGGTAGATGCGGTCCAGATAGCGGGCTATCAATGGGCAGCCAGCCGGAACTTGCCCTGTCGTTGCGACCATGAGGACTAACGAGTCGTCCGCCGGGTCAAAGACTTTCGGCGCCCTTTCGATCCGGAATGAACACGTTCCATTCCCCGGAGAAGACGCCAAAGTAAGCGCCCCAGCCGCGATAGACGAAATTTCATAGGTTCCAGCAACGGTGCTTCCCCCCACGTTCGTAAGAACAGCCACGTCATTGACTGTACTAATACTGTGATCGGTCCAATCAGTAACAGTCACAGCGTCAAGGTCAGCCCCCGAGATCGTGCCATCCGTTCCGTTGACTCGCGGGCCATAATCAGCAACGTAAAGTTTTTGCCCGCTTTGTGCGACCGTCAGGCCAACATCGCTACGAACCGACAGGCTGGAAGACACCACAATCATTCTGCCGTAAAAACCCTCTTGGTATAAATCGCCTCCGCCTGACCCAATCAGGGCAGACCTCAACGTATTAACTGAAGTATAGTACTGCGCCCTGAACACCCAGATTAAGCACAAGCCTCCAGCGTTCGTACACTCCAAAGCAAAGCCCAATCCTCTTTCGGTCGCTGTGCGAGAATCAACAGCCTGGGCGTTTACGACTACTGTTCCGTCAAAATAGACCGTTACGTCATCGCCAGAAATAGAAACCGTGAGCCAGGTCGGCTTCGCAGAACCAATAGTTGTACCAGTAAAATTCGTTGTGGACTGCAACCCAGCGCCTGTGTACGATTTTAGCGTCCCCGTGTATGATCCATCCGTACCGACCATGACTAACTCAACTTCGATTCCGCCAGTCGTGTAAACCGGAGTCGTGTCATCCATTCGCATGTAGATCTTGTACTTGCCGTGATGCGATCCCTCATAGGGAACAATTAGCATTTCTGCCTGATAATCACTAGCTATGAGGATCGGGAGCGTGGCTAGCGTGACCGCAGCGTCAGTAACGCTATCGTCGATCCCAGCGAGAGACCCGGAAAGGATATTCGGCAAATCGCTCGACCATGACGCCAATGTCCAATCAGATCCCGCCCCACCAATCGCCGTTCCGCTGAACGTGTCTGAATACGTTGTAAACCCGTCGTCAGCCAAGATAATCATTGGCTGCAAGAATCTTACCTCACCGCCGAGGCTGTCGATATGAGATAGCATTAAGCCAGGCCGGGAGCCGCCACGATCTCGACTCTCAATGTTTCCACGAGGTAAGACGTTCAAGCAGTCCGTAGTAGAATACGGCTTCTGCTGTCGATAGGCGCCTTGCTTAACGAGGCCGCTCATTGGAAAGAGAATGTTCTTACGACTGCGCTGTGTCACTTGATTTTCTCCAACCGGGCCCGATGACAACCTTGTGCGCCACCGAGCCCGGATCTACCGCACTCCTTGATTTTAGCCTACGCAGTTAAGGTCTTTCTTTGACAATTCAACTTCTGAAGACAGAAAAAACGGCTCCAATACTAATAGGTCCCCAACTGAAAGAATCTTCTCAGGATTAGTAATTGAATCAAGAAATTCTTGCATCTCCATTCCTATCTGCTCAAGTTCGGATTCCACATTGAGCACTTCAGAGAATTTCTCAATGTACTCATTAAACTCAGGAGTTCCGTTCTCGATAGTCACATCCATGCCATCTTTAGTACCGGTAACTCTTCGCAACAGAGCTACTCGTTGGCTTTCGATCAACTCAAGCTCGCAATTCACCAGCTTGATATACTTTAGGATTTTGTATGCGTCAGAAGGCTTAACGCTAAGGGCAGTAACCTTTGACCATTTTTCCTTGGATGCAAAAATTGTTGAAAGTTTCATCTTAAATCTCTCTCCTAAGGAATTAGTTAAACATCGAACTCGCGAACGTCAACACCAAAATCATCTCCTCCCCTTGAAACCCAACGGTCACAATGACCGTTGGGTGCATCTACCGAGACTACGAAATACCAGTAGGCTTAACGCTAAGCAACGGAATATACATAGTAGTCGTCCCTATAACGACAGTCATGTATCCTACAAAATCGGAAGCCGTAACGGCGGTGCTATCACCCGCATCAGAAGCTTCACAAATTGAACCATCATCCGGAAGTCTAAACACTGCTGTTCCGAGCAGCTTTACGCCAACTCCACCATCAATTAGATAGTCGGCGCCTTTAATAGCTGCGGAAATACTTGTTTCCATACACCGGATGTAAGAATCAAGTTGGCGACCATTACCACCAACAGCTTGATTCTCAAGACGTAGCATTTCGTCGTTAGTAATAGTTTCGTCTCCACGAGTGTGGACACGAAAATGGCCAATAATCTGCGTAGTCATTACTTGGGCCGCAGCGCTATCAGCATTGCACAGAAGCACGCGAGCAGTAGTAACGGTATTTGTACCCTTCGGAATAATCTCGAAGAATCCACAATTTACAGTTGTGGCATCTTTACCGGACTCAATAGACACTTGCGCAAGAAGATTGTCGATGCTACCTGCGCCAGCAGACGGATTCGCGCCAGTTCGCAAACGCATACCCGTAAAGCCAGCAGCCGCGGTATTGTCCATGTAAAAAGCAAAACCCTTGGAGACAGCAGCCGGAAAAGCAACCTTGCTACTTGGGCCAGTACCGACTTTCATAATACTGTTCGTAGCAGTCCCAGAAAGGACATTAGCAACAATCGAAACAAAGGCACAAGACGCATACGTGCCTTCATTTATGTAAAGAGCCGTACCGGCACCTCCATCAGTATGGGAAAAAGTGCATCCGGTTGCATACCCAGAATCACCATCAGTAGGCACAACAATACCCACAACGCGAGTATGACCAACAGACTCGTTGGATTTCTTCAGGTAACCGATCAAACTTGAAATTCTTTCGAGCATTTCTATCTCCTTAGATGTTTAGTTTACGATGCTGGGAAGAGGATCGGTCCAGACCCTACTTCGAGGACTTCTCCGGTTTGGTAGGACGCCTGCCCTCCAGTCCCGGACGCGATGATATTGATTTGACCACGAGCGAGTTCCGATCCTACCGTGAAGTGGTCGCCGATTCTCCGAAGGGCGAGCCCTTCGTCAACTACAGCCGCCGCGTTGAACCCGAAGTGAATCGTTTCGGAGGCATCAGTCATTTGGAACGTGACACGCCCGCGACTCACGTCCACAGCAAGAGCCTCTGCACTTGCAGACGTGCCAGTAACTTCTCCTTGCGCCATCTTAGTCTCCTAGTAAGTAATTCCGTCGTACGTAATGTCGTACGCCGATCCAGTGTACCCACGGCGGAACGGGAATACTCCAAGCTCCCTATTCCCCATCTGCCCGTAAACCTTGCCAGCGCGCCTCTTGTCTCTGGTTATAGCGTCAGCCAATAGCGCCTGGTATTGCTGTGTGTGAAGACCAAGCTCGTCCATGACCTCTGATTCCGCAACAGACAAGCACGACTCTTTGTACAATTCGGACATCTGCATCCCGCCTAGTGGATACGGATTTGCGTCCGATAACTGCCCGCTGTACGCCTCAAAAGTGTAGTTCAACGTCTTAACTGCGCTGGGCGTCGGGTAGAACAGGAGTTCGTGACGCTGTCCACTAGAACCGTCTGAAGTCTTAAACCTCTCAGCTACAAACTCCGGGTATCCGTCCTGGTCGAAGTGCGAACGGTAGTCGAGTATCGTTGCTACCGGCACAACTACTACTGGGCGCCTGTTTTCGCCAGCGTCGTAGTGCATCTCGCCAATGAGCCGACCGAAGCTGTCTCCAATGTCAGCATCGTCATCATTATAGATATACTGGCCAACGACAAGGTCTAGTGTCGTGGACGGCCGCAAGAACGACCACTCGTGCGACACCTGCGATCCGAGCGGGTAATACACCCTTCGAACCCCAGACTGAACTATGGCTTCAATCTCAGTAACCTGCGCTGCGGTCCAGTTTGCAATGGTCGTGCCGTAGTTAATGAACTTACCTACAGCCTTCTTTAGTTCTGGCCATGCTAGCGTTAAGCTTGATTCTGCGATGACATTACTCCTTCAAAAAAATCGACCGGCAGCAAGGGAAGAGAAACCTCACTGCCGGTCTTCCGCACGGATTAAGCAATGGTTCCACCGAGAGTAAATTCTTCTCGCCACAGCCCGTCAGTACTGGTACCCTGCCAGACGACGTACTGTTCCTCGTCGGCAGTATCAGCCGTCCAGGTAGCCAAGGCCGTCTCTCCGGTAACATGCTGAATGGCGCTCGTGTAAGTGAGGACGATGTTATTCGTCGTCATTGCCCCCACAAGGACAAATCCCTTTTTCTGATTAAGGAACTTGCCGTCAGCCACGACAAACGTCGCATCGGCGTCAGTAAGCGTAGCGGCCTCAAAGAAGGTCACGCCGCCAACCATGAGCACGATCGCACCACCGGCCGTAGTCAGCGTTGCAGTCGTCAAGGTCTCTTGGAGGCCGGACTGCGGTCCTTCCTCAAGTCGGCACAAGCACGTACCAGCAGTGGAAGATCGGTCAATAGTTTGCAAAGGAACAGCAGAACCCTGACCCGGGAAGCCACCGTAGCCGAACGCTCCGGCTTCCGTGTCTGCAACCTGGCACGTAGTCCGCCCAACGCCAATCGTATTAGAGACAGTCGACCAGACCTCGCAGATACTACCAGGCAGCCATAGCTCGACGTACTGACCACTAGAATTGGCCGGATACGCGCACTTCGCCACGCCGGCGAAATAAGGGGCGTTCAAGATAGTGGGAACCTCCACGTCTCGGCCTCGGCTGGGATCACCCAGGATAGCCGCAATAGGAGAAGCTTTATCCCAATTATGGCAGAACCCCTGCCCTGCCTTTACTGCGGTCGTCCCGGCAAACCAGAACGTGGCACTTACACCGCTACTCTGAGCAACGTACCCGTCAAGAGATCTATCAGACATCATTATTTCCTTGTTGAAGTTGGTTGTTAGTTAGTTATTCTCGATATACTCAGCAGCAGCAATAAGCAATTCCACTGAGTCGTTATAGTTTCCGAGTCCCTGATTGCATTTCTGACAAAGAAATCCTCTAAGTTTCCCGGTCTCATGGCAATGATCCATGTGAAGCTTTCTTCCGTATTCTTCTTCCGTGATTCCGCAGATTCCACATTTACCGTCGAAGGCAGCTACCACCTCATCTATTGTAGCGGTGCACTTTTTTCCGCCACCATTAACAGAGTGATACAGAGATGCCTTGAAGCGATTATTTCTATGCCAGTCTCTGCATTTCTTCCTTTTCTTTTCCGGGTCCTTCCAGTAGAGGGCGTTGTTTGTTACTCTTTTCATGGCGTTCGTGCACTTTTTACAAGAGCCACTTCTGCCATCGCGGTTCGCCGCGACCTTTGTGAACTTATCCAAAGGCCGCGACTTTCCGCATTTCTTACACGTCTTTTTCATTTTTCTCTTCACTAGGGTAAAAAGACTATGGTTAGCTAACTACCCCCCCATCATGCGGGGTCGTAAAATACCGCATGACGCCGCAAGTCAGTAGCGACCATATTGAGCGTTGCATCCAAGTCGATACGACGCACGAGATGCTTACCAGGGACCATATACGGCTTGGTTAGTTGATTCTCCCAACCGGCCAAGATACCGATAGCCAGGTACTTCCAATCGAGCATGTACACCGGGTTCTCCGTGTCAGTGTCGAGCTTAGGAGCGTACGTTACCGGAGTACCCTTAAACATGGTTCGGCCACCCATCTTATCCAGATCGGTGCCAAGATTCATGTTCTGGTCTTCAAGCTTTTCCTCCATGAGACCCAGAACCGCATCGTTCGTGTAGATCCCGTTAGACGAAGGGCCTACGGTGGGAGTTGCGTGCGACACCGGAGATCGGAACTGGATCTTCCGATGGCCACGACGCATCAGTCGAATCAAGTCGTCCTTAGTGACCTCTTCATAGTCCGCAGACCAGTTTGCCCACCGAGTGTAGACCGTAGAGTCAATATTAGCGCGGCCAGACGAGAAGTTCGCATGATTCTCGCCATTAAAGCCTTCGGTCGCATTCCGCAAGAGCCAATATTGAATACCAAACGGAGTCTTCACATCGCCAGAAGCAGGGACGCCCCATAAAGCGCTTTCGAGATACTCAAACAGCGAGACCATCATTCCGACATACCGAGTCTTAATGAGGTCGACGATCGCCACGCCACCACGTTGGAAGGCGGGCTCACGTTGGTCGTAGATGTAGTGAGCGTTGATATGTCGAGGGCTAACAGTGCCCTTAATCATCGTGTCGGTCAGATTTGACCCATCAGTCTCGAACAGGCCAACTGCACGCGCACTGTGGTTATGGTCGATCTGGGCTTCAAATTCCCAGATATTACCGCCAGTGAAGACCTTGCGCCGCTTCTTCCACATTTCGCGGACGGCAACGTGGTCCTGAAGATCCGTTTGGAGATCGGTGAACGCACCTCTCTTAACTAGGTTCTGTTGCGTGAGCAGCACTGCGTCATCTATGTCAGAAAACTGGAGTGTTGACATTGTAGTGTATTCCTACTAGTTATTGGTTATTCTTGATTAGGTAAGCCGCAGCAACGGCAAGCCGCTCCGCCGAGTCATCGGCGAAACCCAACATGCCATTACATTTCCTGCACAGCCAACCTCTAAACTTTCCACTGTCGTGATCGTGATCCAAGCAATGCTTCTTGCCAACAGCTTCCTCTGCTACGCCGCAGATCTCGCACCGACCAGTAAAGGCAGCTTCGATCTCAACAGCAGTAGCATTACAAGCAGCGTACCCGCCAGCTTTGGCGTTTTTCCTAATGTTGTTCAACGACTGTCTGAATCGCCCTTCGTAAGATTGTCGGCGAGCCTGGCTTGCCTTCTCTTTCTCTGGGTTTTCATTCTTCCAGTCACGACGCCTTTGCCTGAACTTTTCAGGGTTAGCAACGTACATATCTTTTGCACGCTTCTTGAACTTCTCAGGATCATCCGTGTACTTCTTTTTGGAGTGCGCATTCCTGCACGCCTTGCAATTAGAGTCCCGGCCGTCCTTCTTCACTTTATCCTTAGCGAATTCAGAACGCTCTTTCGTCTTACCGCACTTCGTGCAAGTCTTTGCCATAATCACAACCTCTTTAGAAAAACCAATAACCTAAACCGTGGACAGCTTACTTCTGGAAGAACTTCTCATCCAGCAACTCAGCTACCTCCGCTTCGGCCGATTGATTTTTCTTACGCTTTCCTGTGCTCGATACACGCGAGATATGCTGCCCGGATCGCTTTTTCAACGAAGCCGAAACCTTCTTGTCTTTCGCGCTGTCGATGGCATCTCCAAGAACGTATCTGGCGGCTGCATCAAAGATCTTGTCCCTTGATGGTACTTCTCGGCCAGCAGCAACGTACCCACCGTGGAGCACGCCAATCTGCGTTGCAAGTTCGTCTCGCTTTTCATACGCCTTGCCTCCTTGCTTCAGGCCGCTAGTGCTGCCTTTACCAAGGGAATCGACAAAGTCATCCCCGAGGGAATCAACCTTGCCGTCAAACCACGCCGTAATTTCTTGCAGAGCCGTACCGGCGGCAGCTTCGTCTCGCCGCCTTCCAGAGTCTGCGATACTCTTGATTTCGTTGTTTTGGTCTCGGATGACTTTCTTCATCCCCTCGACCGCGTCAATCATGTCCTGGTCGTACCGCTCCGGATCGAGAGTCGGCACGCTATCCAGGAAGTCTTCCTGATTTGTTTCCTCTTTCACTTCCTCGGTCTGCCTGAGCACCGAGGAGACGACCCGCATTAGCGCCGCTTCGCTCCCAAACCCCCTCGCATCAGCGATCGGAATACCAGCCGCAACCGCAGCAGTAAGCGCTTCGTCAGATATTACTGCGCCCTCATTATCTTCAATAACGGCTCCAGTGGATTCCTCCACTTCTTCGTCGGCTTCGCTGCCACCGTGACTTTCTTCTTCGCCTTGATCGGAGGTCTCGGCTTGGTTGCCTTGCGAGTCTTCACCTTCGCCTTGATCGGAGGTCTCGGCTTCCTCGTTCGCTTCCTGCTCCCTGGCGGCCTCGTCAGTTGAACTGCCATCTTCGTCTCCTTCTTCCTGTTCTTCTATTTCTTCTACTTCGTCGAACACCCGCTCTACGTAAGCGCCATCCGGCGTGTCGTCCTGAACCTTAACCTGTTCGTTTTCTTCGGTCATCTGAGTAGCCGCCTCGTCAGCGGCGTGCTCGATTTCCTTCTCAAAATCTTCGTTGACTGGCATTTTTCTCTTCCTTAGTTGTAGGATGCTTTATCGTAAAACCCGCGAAACTTCAGGCACTTTTCTCTATGCGCACGAGACGTGTAAATCGGGTCCCCAGAGGCGGAAACTTCGCACTCGATCCCACCCTCCTTAAAATGGTCCCTCAGTTTCTGCGCGTCGTCAGCGTGAACTCCGCTTGCGAAACATGGCTTCATTGGCCAGCAAGCTGATGCCCGACTTCCGTTTGACGCAGTCGCGAACTCCATTGTCGCGTGAACCCCGTCAATCTTAATAAACTTCGGGGCCCTCCCCATAGGGTAAGACCGCTCCTCGTATTTCCCGCATTTCGATGAGTAGGCGTATGTGCTCAAAATGTCTCTCCTTTATAGAACCCCATTATAGCATGAACCACTTTTGTGGCACGCAAATGTACCTACGCCACCGCATCCTTAGCAGAAACCTTAGTAATAAACTTGTTAGTTTCCGATCTACCACCCTGATTACCGCCAAAAGTCCCGCCATCGGCATTAGCCTTTCTGCCAGGAGTATTGCCCTTCGGCAGGCCAGACGCCACCGCCTGGGACTGATCTGGCCAAGTGATGAATGCACCAGCCTCCGGGTAGTCAGACAGCTTAGCTACTTCAAGGAGAATCTCCTGGACGTTCGGAACTCCACCGGCCTGTAAGATAGCTGGCATGAGCGGTAGGATATACCTCTCCACGATGATGTTAAGCTTCTGTAGTTTCAAGCTTGGCGAATCGTCCTGAAGGGAGTACACGTCGATATCGAGGTCGTACAGGTCGAACCCGCCGACCTTAGCTTCCTGATTCCAATCGACAGGAATAGATATATCAGTCCCGGGAATAGGCTTTTCAAGAATCCTGGTTTTAAGGGGGTCGTTCCATTCGTACCAGGCCAGAGACGTGAATAGCCCCTTCGTTGCATCGACAGTCCTGGCAGCCATGTCACGCATTTGAGCGCTAGCAGCCTCGCTAAGAAGCTTATCCTGCCCAACGGTCTCCGTAGCAGCCGAAAGGCCCCCCAGGCTGTCTAAGTTACCAGAGAAGTACGAATACAAATCCCGAACCTGAAGATAGAACGCTAAAGTCGACTGGCTGACTCCACCGACCGTAAGAGGAACCGGAGGGGCGCCGGTGTACTTAATTCCGTCCCCGTCGCTTGCCTTGCGGAAGTTTTCAATCTCCTCGTCGTCCGCGTTACTGAACCCAAGTACACTCTTTTGCCCGTCACCCTGGTTTCCTAGCTTCCTGAATAATGCGTTCGCCAGTTCGTGCAGATCCCTCCATGTAGGGACCGACGCAAGAGGCAGGAGGTTGCCTGGGACCTCGGTGTATCCCAGGATGTGGTAGGGTCCGTTGTCAGGGCCTTCCCATTTGAAATCCCGTACGTGCGCCTTGGATGTCACCGCGTATGTCATCATGACGCGTTCGTCTGGCAGCCACACGTCACGCATGTGAATTCGCTTCTTATACTCGGTAGCTGTCTCGGTAGAGCTAATGCTTTCAGCACGCTCCTCCCCAAGCTCGTTCACCCACGTATGCTCGTCAGCGAATAGCCTGGACTTTACGCTCTTGCTAATTTCATTGGACTCCATGACCTCCTCGTATACCGGCCAATAGTCATTGCCGCAATACTGAATCAAGTCCATTCGCTTGGCCGACATATCGCAGAACCAGTCGTCGATTGTGATGTCGTCAACGAAGGTCTCTCCGTAATCCTCACCAAGGATATTCTGAGTTGTGTAGATTCCGCACTTCAGGATTCCAATAGAGAACAGCGCCTCGGTTACAAACCTCCGCAAGGTCTTAGTAAGCCCAATTTCTTCCGGGATCTCATTGACGGCGAGACTTAGGTTAGCCGCGACATGCTTAAGCTCAGGGTGGAGCGTAGAGACCAGGACTCGCGGAGACCTGGCAGCTAGCTGGCGGACGTAGATATCCACGGCAAGCTTCAGGAAGTTGACTGGAACCTTCTTAACTGGACCGCCCTCTACGTGGTTCGATCCAATAAACTGCCGGATAGACTGCACCCGCTCTCGTCTCGGGAATGTCAATTGCCTCTGGCTCCAATCTATGCTGTCCGTAAGGTCAGAGATCATGCTGTCAGAAAAAAAAGATTTCGCCGAAGTAACCATATTACACTCCCGCTGTAGGGTTGAATTCTTTTGGGTTAATACCGTCTATTGTCGCGTCTGTAAATAGCCACAATAGATCGTTGTCTTCAGCCCAGTCCATAATCAACCTAGCTGGAATGATGTAACTAAAGTTATCGGTGCCTCTAATGCCCATTGTCAACATCCCGCAATATACTCCATTACTTACGTAGAAGACTCCGCCGCCGCTAGAACCAGGAAGGCTGGCGCACGTTACTTGATCGAAGTATCCGTCAGCGTCGTCCCGGACCTTTCCTGTTTGTGCGAGAATTCCCGTAGTCACCGAGTTGTAACCAAGATCTTGTCCGCCAGGAGAGCCACAATGGTAAAGCTCCGTACCGATCCTAGGTGGGTAGTCCGACAGGGACATTTCAGCAGACTCAGACCCGTCGATGCGGCCGACGTACAAGATGGCAATGTCTGCCTCCTCGTCGAAGATCATAACCTTCGCTGGGTAGGTAGTCTCACCGACTGCCACGCCATTAGCATCACGAACCTCACGAAGAACTATGGCGTCCTCCCATTGTTCTTGCTCAGTGCTTACGTCGTCCTCGTATACGTACGTAGAGACGCGCAGTGTGTCGACAACGTGGGCGGCTGTCAGAACAAAGTACTCGTCTACTCCGTCAATCTCCTCTACGAAAATAGTTCCAGAACCCTGCACGTCGCCAGCCTTCACATTGACGCATTGAATCTCGATTTTTTCAGGAACGTTAGTGGACGGTTCTACGATAAAGTGTTCTAAGGTAATCGCTACAACGAGCAATCCAAGGATAGCGAATATCAGTCGTATAGTTCTTGTTGTATCCATTTTTTAGTTTCCTTTCTCTAGGTACTCAATTGCTAATCGCAAAAGCCCAGGCGAATCTTCCAAAAGTCCAAGAGTCTTGTTGCACCTATTACACAACCACCCCCTGAAATCTCCAGTCTCGTGGCAGTGATCTAAGCATAGTCTTGTCTTGCAGGCATCGGACGAAATTCCGCAAATATGGCACTTTCCGTCGTACGCTTCCGAAATTTCCTTCTCCGTAGCTAGGCAAGGAACATGCCCCTTAGACTTAGCAGCGGATCTAGAAGAAGCCAGCGCGACTTTAATTGGATTGCGACCCCTCCACTCCCTAGCCCACGCCGTCTTATCACGATTGGCACGAGCTCTTTGATATGTGTTTATTTTCTCGCGATTTTTCTTTTGGTACCGTTTACTGTACTCTTTGATTTTCTCAGAATTCTCCTTACGATACAACTTCATTCGTTCAGACTTTCTCTTCTTCAATTCCGCCTTGCTCTTTTTTTTCATCGCCAGCCATCGCTCAATTCTAAATGGGAAGGAGTCTCTTCTTGCTTACGCATCTTATTCCGCCAAGCTAATGACCCTAACGGAGCCTCTGGCTCAGGCGACCTTAGTTTTATATCTTTGTCCCCTACAAGTTTCCACGCCAACGCGTCTGCTATCACACGGTCACCGTGGCTAGCCCCAGCCCCGGATGGGTCTTCCTTATCCTTGCATTTGACGTGTTCCACCGCTCCGTTGGATGAAAAGACGTATTCGAGTGTTTCTTCCAGCGCCAACTTAGATCTATTGACGCACCGATTCTTTTCTACACCGTTTCGATAATTCCCTAAGAGTAAGAGTTTTCCCTCCCTTGTGGGAGCCCATCCTGGTATCTCAGTTACCTTTTTCGACAGGGTTTGCTCACGCCGTTGCAGATAGAAGCTATTATAGCCTAACTCCAGTAACTTAGATCCAAATTGCCTCCCCGGGCCGTTCGACTCCCATATAGCGGCCGAGTTTCCGAACCACTTCCCGATCGCAACTGCTTGTTTAGCCAGGGCCTCTGGCCGAATATACGGAGACACGTATTCGGCTAATTTCTCGTAGGTCACCTTATCCCACACGGAAACGCACGAGTTAGAGGAACCCGTGCCAGCAGACACGTCCACGCCCATCACCGTCTTATGAGTTGTAGTGGGCCTCCCGTCGGCACCAAGGGTCACCCACAGGGAGAGGCAGCCTTCCGGCTCGGGCCTAAATTCTGTCGGCTCGGCCGTCATGCTGTCGTGATCCAGGTCACCCACGACGAATGGCTCCATCGCATGATTCCTAATAGCGACCTGGACGCAATCAGCATCGAAGAACTGGTATCCACTACCGAGATAGTCGATGTCGAGTTCCTGAGCAATCTCTCTGGCGTTAGTAGCGCGGTCGCACTCCCCGTCGTACCATGGACTACGGATCTTGCCGTCCAAGATAGGCGGGTAGTCTGCTGGGTACCCTGGACCGTCTAGGATCTTTAGGGTTCCGTCTTCGGCAGTGGTATATAGACCGACCCGCTTTAGAGGGTGGACGGACCAGTGCAGCGTGAGCACGTGCATGGTTGGCTTTTGTCGCATGTCGTAGAAAGCGTTTCCAACTCCAAAAGGTGTTGAATTAAAGATACGGCAGTTCGTAGCATCTCTTGTCGCGTGGCAGACACGAGACCCTTGCTCAACTACTGCAAATTCGTCAAGCATAATAGCACCGCGCCTGTCTCCCCTCGCCACGTTTTGGTTGGTTGATTCTCCATCGCACACACTCCCTGATACTGGGTTCTCGATATGTAACTTACGACGATGGTCTGATTCGTTGTATCCCTGTGGACGAAGCCACGGCGGGAGGTTAGTTAAGAGGTAGTCCCATTTCCACATGAGCGACTTGGGATTCCCAGACTGGTCAACATAATTTTCTGAACGGGAGACAAGCAAGAATGACTGGCTGCTTGGGTCAAAAAGCCATTTCCAGAAGAGTGCAGATAAACAAATCCACGATGCCCCCATGTCTCGGGACTTTTCGACGAGTATATCTTTTCTGTTGATTGAGTTAATGATTTCAAGTAGAGCGTCCTCCTGGAAGTCGTAAAGAACGAATGGTATCCGCTTGAATATCTCACCCCGTGGGTCATAAGTCCACGCGAATGAGTTCATAAAGTAGATAGGGTCTTTCGCGCAGGCTCCCCATACAGTTTCCCTGTACTGCTCGCTTTTCCCACACCGCCTGAGCAGGTCGCGCCTGTACTCAAGATTCTCGGCCGCATCCTTAGACGCCCTGTTCGAGAGAATCGTGCGTGTGACCGTCCTGGCTTTTATTACCTTCATGGGTTCATTGGCTCTTTTCCCTCTTTAAGTTCAATGAGATCGAGCACGTCCATTAACGCTACCATATGCCCCATACTATCGTCATCCCGGTACTGATCGTACCTGGATTCCGCGTCACTCAGTAGCTTCTTTACTTTGACTATTAGCCTTGCCATTTCAGTCATCGGTCTCTTCCTCTTCTAGTTTATCAAGTAACATATACAGCCCACCGAGGATAGTTAAGTCGTTCCTTGGATTACCAGGAACCTTACATCTCTCTTTCTGCCTGTCAATCAGTTCGTTAATATGCTTAATCTTCGCTTGGTCGATCATCGGTCTCTTACTTTTCAAAGGGGCCACGGTCGGCCATTAGCCACCGCCTGTAGTACCATCATTCCATCAAGCATGGCTGAGTCATGAATATCCCCGTCCAGGCCAATCGCTACCTTTTGGGCTTCCACCATAATGTCGATCTTAGAAGCTAAGCCAACGAAATCGCCAGCAATGCGAGATGAGTTAAACATATCGAAAAGTAGCAACTCAGCCTTCTCTTGGTTAGTTTGCATCTTCTTCCTCTTCGTACATGGACAGCATGTCGTCAATTTCTTTCACGGACTTCTTGTTATACTTCGTCAGGTCTCTCTCGACTTCGTTGACTGGGTTTCCTTTAGCTTCCATTTGCCCTACCTTACCGAGAAAGTCCTTTGGGTCACTAAGGGCTTGGAGGTAGAGATACCAAGCCGAATCGTTCGGGCAGGTAATTGGTGCTACCTTAGTGCGACGAAACCTGCCAGCCGCAGCCTTCGCCCAACGGAGGTCTTCCATATAGGACTGTTCCTTATTAGCACAAATGACGACCGAGGAACCGACGTTATCTGGAACCTTCACGGCAAGGATATTAGAGAAGTCGTACTGTCCAAGGAGTTGTTCTAGCTCTGGGGTGTCCCGTGAGACGGCGACGATAACCTCGTCCTTTGTGGTGGCGTCGTCCCGCGAGAGCATGGTCTCGATCTTATGGATCCAGTCGTCGTAAACCTTGTGGTTGTTCCGTGTGCCCATACGCCACATGACGGACTTAGCCCTCTTCTCGAATTCAGCCAGGCTACCGTCAGCTATTTTCTTCTTACTCATGACTGGTTTCCCGTGGGAACAGCTTGTAACGAATAATCACCAAAAGGCACAAAAAGTTCAGGATGTAGTTGAACATCAGCCAGCCAATAAAACCGAACTGCGCAAGAATACTAGCTACATAACAAACCTCGCCGGCCATCCATAATCCAAGGAACCATCCGCTTAAACCTCTGGAATGCTTCACCTTGTAACACTGGTAAGCCTGGGGGACGCCACAAAAGGCGAAGCATACCGCTCCGATCCATCCGATACATGTTGATATCATACCGAGCCCTCGGTGGTATCAGGTTTCTGATTAGTCTTTATGGTAATACTGCGGCCCTCTAGCATGTTTATTTGACCGCCTTTAGCCATTAGTTCAGCAGCCGACATAGGCTCGACGTCTGGTGTGACGGGGGATGCGGGGACCTCGGCTATTCTCTTCTTGCTCATTCAGAGGCCTCCCAGGCATTGATCGTCTTCTTGAATTTATCCAAGGCCGGACTGGGATGTCCGAGTACACGCTTAACGATACCGTTGCGTAGTAGCTGCTTCTCCCTTATCCGCATAGCCACGTCGGAAGCCGGGATATAACCCTCGTAACTATCTTCGTAAGTCGGTATCTCCGGATGAACGTATTTATGCCGCCTGCGATGATTTAATGGATTACTCATTCGGAGTCCTCTAGATGTTCGCGGTCTGCGACGTGGACGTATGATCCTGGGAGCACTGGGGTCTTGCCGCATTCAAGGGAAACGTCGAATAGGTTGACTGTGGTGGAGGACAGCCCTCTTCCACCGCTCGAAGCTGGCAGCGCTAAGTTCCGGTCAATTAGCATCTGCCATTCGAGATCGCCCCTCTTAATCATTCGCCATGCCTGATTGTAACAGACCTGGCAAAGTCCACGAGAATAGTGCTTCCGCTTACAGTCCGGCATCAGGCAGCCCTTATTGGGAAGCTCAAGGGTGGCGCCAGTCTCAATGGCGACTCCATCTACTTCTACCGTGAGTGGAGCGATGGCTCCTTCGTCGAGAAGGCTCTGCCATGTGGCACCACCTCCGTCAATCAACGCCCGGTACTCTTCGAGGTGGGGCAGGCACACACCCCTGGCATGAACCTCGCCTGTACAGTTTTCAACCAAGCATTGGTCAGCCATCTTAGGTCTCCCTTCAAGTGAAACTTGTGAACTCCCATACCTATAGTCTACCATAAATAAACGTTCCGGTCAAGGGGTAATATCTCAAATTCGGAGATTTTCGTATTTGGAATTGGCACCTTTTAGGTAAGGTTGAAGAGTGTATGCCTTTTGAAGAATGCGTAGGGGGGGGCTAGGTTTCTAGCATTGTTGCATATATTTTGTTTTTCGGGGAGGAAAGGGGATTGGGGGGAGTTTCGAGGTTGGTCGTCCTAAGTATTATATATAATAAAAAATATATATTTATACTTAGAGTTTGTAACAATGTCTGATTTCACACTCGTTTCCATTTAATTGGTAGTACTGAACGCCTGTCTCTCCTCCTCAGTTCTTTGTATGGGCGGAAGAAAGCAACCATCCGGGTACTATCACGTATACTTCTAAACCACTAAACACACCATGTGTGTATGCATTCGGTAATCGGATCCTAAAAACATTATAAAGTTACTTGAGGGATGGACAGCCCCCTCTGTAGGAGGTTCAAAATCTGTGTGTGGTATCCCTTATCAGAGGGCTCGGTGTGAGTTATAGCCGTTTGCGTATGGGTACGCATATGTACATACTGGTCTATCGGTCGTTTATGAGACCCCCATTAGGGGTTTCATATTCTGTATTCTAGGCGGAAGTGGGTTAAGTACTAACCAAAACCGCGCCGACCGGTTAAGGTGATTCGGATTCTGACGATCATGGGGCCCCCTTATAATCATTACAATCGTTAAGGCATAGTGTGATCGTTATGACTACACTATCCTCACAGTCCCACCTCATGAGGCTATACTGTGAGGGGCTGTGTACGCGGTGCTAAGG
>SDBV01000713.1_pt1 | contig 48072 bp, 43 predicted proteins | sample 2277081 | NCBI WGS metagenome assembly SDBV01 (sample SAMN10402039, study PRJNA504765) | marine sediment metagenome | isolation source: marine sediment core GS10_PC15, 223 cmbsf | place: Arctic Ocean: Southern Knipovich Ridge | collected 2010
GTAATAATACTTACTCTTTTGCACTTTTCTTATATGTATTCAATTTGTATTTTTAATATTGAGCCTAAAATGATACACTCGTGAACACAAATAACAATTCAGAAAATTCACTTTCTTCAGAAGAAATAGCTAATTCATTGACACATGCAATTGGCGTCATACTATGTATAGTTGGCGCCATAACCCTTTTCATAAAAGCCTATGATAGTTACGATCTCTGGCAAATTTACAGCGCATATATTTATTGTGGCTCTCTTGTACTTTTATATTTGGCCTCCACGCTTTATCATGCTTTTTCCAAGCCAAAATTAAAAGAATTTTTTCATGTAATCGATCATTCGGCCATTTACGTTCTGATTGCAGGAACGTACACTCCTTTTTTGTTGGTAGGTCTACGAAACGAAATACATATTTCCTTTATCATGATTATGTGGGGCATTGCCCTGTTCGGAATCATATATAAACTATTCATGATCAAAAAATTTAAGCTGATCTCTACGCTTATTTATTTAGGCATGGGCTGGATGGCAGTAATTAAACTTAACACATTCTACAATCACCTTTCTTTGCAGGCATCCATCTGGATTCTGATCGGTGGGCTTTTCTATAGCGCCGGAACATTTTTTTATTCGAAAAAAAATATTTGGCATCATCATGCTATCTGGCATATTTTTGTCTTATTAGGTAGTATTAGTCATTATATTGCCATCTACTTTTTTGTATATTGATTATCAGTAAAATAAATTTAGTTTATGTCAAAGCAAAAATTTATTGCATACAAACCTACAAAAATAGACGCGTCAGAATCGCTTTACAAAAGTGAAATCTATTTCAATTACTTGGATAAAAGACGAAGTGTTCGTGAATTTTCATCTCAATCTGTATCAAAAGAAGTGATTGAAAATATTATAAAATCGGCCTCTACTGCTCCCTCGGGAGCGCATAAACAACCCTGGTCCTTTTGCGCGATTTCAAATCTGAAATTAAAAACAGAAATACGGAAAGCTGCTGAAGAAGAAGAATACGAAAATTACCATTCCAGAATGAGTAAAGAATGGCTCGAAGATTTGAAACAATTTGATACAAATTGGAAAAAACCTTTTCTGGAAATCGCACCCTGGTTGATCGTAGTATTTTCCAAAAGCTATGACCTGGATGACAAAGGGCAAAAACTCAACAATTATTATGTAAAAGAATCGGTGGGTTTGGCTTGTGGCACTTTGTTGACAGCCATTCATAATGCAGGCCTATGCGCTCTGACACATACGCCAAGCCCCATGAATTTCTTGACTAAGATTTTGAATCGCCCAAAAAACGAGCGCACATTTTTATTAATTCCTGTTGGCTATCCCGCAGATGATTGCATGGTGCCCAATTTGCAAAGAAAGCCCATAGAGCTGATTTTAGAGTGGTATGAGTAAACCTTTTACAGGCTCATCAGATCCTTAAACTTGGATGCCTGTCGCCTGCTGACTTCTACTTTCTCTCCACCTTTCATTTTTACAAGTAGTCCTCCATTAAACCACGACTCTATATTTTCTACCCAGCTCAGGTTGATGATGTGCTTGCGGCTCGCCCGGAAAAATGAACGGTCATCAAGTTTTTTATCCAGCGCATTCAGCGATTTGTGGATCATTGGTTTGAAAGTATCAAAATAGACTTTTATATAATTTCCATCCGATTCAAAAAGGCGAACATCCGACAAGCGAACAAACCAGCACTTGTCCCCATCCTTCACAAATACCCGGTCAGTTAGTTTCAGTTTATATTCCTCAGGTTGAGATTCGGTTTTTTCGTCATATTCTTCTTCCGCTATTTTTTGAATACATTCTTCCAAACGCTCCTTTCTTATGGGTTTAAGCAAATAGTCAAGTGCATTAACTTCAAAAGCCTTTAAGGCATATTCATCGTAGGCAGTGGTAAAAATTACTTGCGGCACAACATCAAGCGCTTCCAGTAATTCAAAGCCATTTTTGCCCGGCATTTGTATATCAAGGAAAAGCAACTCGGGCTTCAACTCCGCAATTTTTTCCTGTGCATCATCAGCATTTACGGCCTCCCCGACAATTTCTATTTTAGGAAAATCACTCAATAATGAGATTAATTCTTTCCTTGCTAACCTTTCATCATCTATAACAAGCGCTTTCATATCTATATCATTATAAAATTCAAAACCCTGATGTATTCACCACAAAGTTCAAATGTGAATGCAATTTATATTTTTTGAGGCAAATTCAATTCTGTAAGTACGGTATTATTATCTTCATTAAAAATAGTGAAAGTTGCCTTATTTCCATAAAGTAGCTTCAGTCTCTGCCTGGTGTTGTCTAAACCAAATCCCTTTCTGCTATTGAGGTTTTTATTTATCAACTGACCGCTATTTCTTATTTTAATGTTCAGAACAGTATCAGTTACCTCCGTTTTGAGAGAAATCATTCCTCCCTCTTTCAATTTTGAAATCCCATGTTTAATCCCGTTTTCGACCAATGTTTGGATCATGAGTGGAGGCACTGCAAAATTTTTAGATTTCGGGTCAATATCAAATTTTGTTCGTAGTCTTTCCTCAAACCGAATTGTTTCAAGGTCGAGATAATCGCGAACTGTATGAATCTCTTCTTTAAAACTTGTGAGTCGATTCCGGTTTATCACCAAAGAACTTCTCAAAATACTAGACAATTGAGTAATCGCATCTTTTGATTTTGATGGATTTTCATCAACCAATGCGCGTATACTATTTAATGCATTAAAAATAAAATGAGGATTCAACTGAGATTTTAAATTATTCAATTCAATCTCATTTTTCAATGCTTCATACTTTAAGGCTGAATTATACCTTTCGAAATAATGATAAATAAAATAAAACAGGGTCCAGACAAAATAAACTGCAAAGGTGCCCAATGAATATACCCCTACATTTACCGAATCAAGGTCATATTCAAAATCCAATACCCCAAGCGAAAGTAAAATTATAAGGTGGACAAAAAAGTTTATTATGGTTAATGCAAATATGCTGATGAGCACCTTGAATAATACACCCTTAATTGTAGCGCTCAACCATTTCCATTTTATAATGAAATATCTGAATATTTGAGTGCTGATTAAATACCAAAGCGCTAGTAGTACGGCATAAACGAAAGAATATATATTTAAGGTCTCTTGTAAAAAATCAAGAGCTAAATGTAAAGATGCAAATGATGCCCATCCACAAATCTGAAAAATCCAATATATCTTTGACTTGCTCAATAAACTAATTTCATAAATTTAAAAGTGTAATATATGAATATACTACAATATTAATTTTCAGTATTATACCAATGGAAGGATAAAATTATAGGAGGGTTATTATTCTAATTAATAGTTATAACCAATCAGGTATCATCTCTCGTTTCTAAACTAAATAAAACAGCCCTTCCTGATTATTTTAAAAAATATTTAATCTTACGGGAACTATTTGAACCTTATATACATTATAGTATTGGTTAATAATTGGTTCATGGTTGTTAGGTTGTAAGCTATAAGTTTTTGGTTTCAACTCGCACTGCCCCTTCGGGCAGTGCTTTTTTTTATAACTCATTTTTTAGGTATCTCCCCGTGTGGCTTCGCGTTACCTTTGCAACTTTTTCCGGAGTCCCGGCACACACAATCTCGCCACCTTCATCACCTCCTTCTGGGCCAAGGTCTACGATGTAGTCTGCAACTTTTATCACGTCGAGATTATGCTCGATGATTAAAACTGTATTTCCTTTATCTACCAAAATATTGAGTACACTTAATAAATGTTGAATATCCTGAAAATGTAATCCAGTCGTAGGTTCATCAAGAATATAAAATGTTTTTCCTGTATCTTTCTTGGAAAGTTCGGTCGATAACTTGACACGTTGCGCTTCTCCGCCGGACAGTGTCGTTGCATGCTGACCTAGCGTGATATACCCCATTCCAACATCGTTTAGCACTTTAAGCTTCCTGTAAATCTTAGGTAGACTTTTAAAGAACTCCACACTTTGCTCGACGGTCATTTCCAGCACATCTGAGATTGACTTTCCCTTGAACCTAACCTCCAAAGTTTCCCTGTTATACCGTTTTCCTTTACACGTTTCACAAGGCACATATACATTCGGCAAGAAATCCATTTCGATCAGCTTCAATCCGGCTCCCTCGCAGGTTTCACATCTTCCACCTTTTACATTGAATGAAAACCGACCCGGTTTATACCCCCTGATTTTTGCTTCAGGTAGATTTGCAAAAAGTGACCTGATTTCGGTGAACATGCCGGTGTACGTGGCAGGATTTGACCTGGGTGTTCTACCAATTGGTGATTGATCTACCTCCACCACTTTATCTATCTCCTCAATTCCATTAATGGATATAAATGGCATTGGTTCTTTTTTTGCCCGATAGATGCGATGATTCAAAATTGGGTAAAGCGTTTCGTGGATAAGTGTAGATTTCCCACTTCCTGAAACACCGGTAACACAAATCATAGTGCCTAATGGCAACCTCAAATGTGCCTTTTTAAGGTTATTACCGGTAGCTCCTTTCAGCTCAATCCATTTTCCATTGGCGCTTCTTCGTACCTTGGGAACTTCAATCTTGAGCTTGTCATTAAGAAAATCAGCAGTCAGACTCTTCTGTTTCAAAAAATCATCAGGATTTCCCTGTGCTACCACATGGCCACCATGCAGTCCGGGACCAGGACCAATATCCAGAATATAATCTGATGAAAGCATCATTTCCTTGTCATGCTCAACCACAATTACGGAATTGCCCAAATCACGTAAATCCTGAAGCGCTTTGATCAATCTTGAGTTGTCACGCTGATGCAAACCAATACTTGGCTCATCCAGTATATAAAGCACTCCAACAAGCTGGGTGCCAATTTGTGTGGCAAGGCGAATCCGCTGTGCTTCACCTCCCGAAAGTGTTTTGAGGGGTCTGTTGAGGTGTAAATAGGTAAGCCCCACTTCCAATAAAAAATTAATTCTCTTCCTGATTTCCTTCAGAATTTCAGCAGCTATCCTGTTTTGTTTTTCATTGAGCCTATCTTCAAGGTTTACAAACCACTTCCCCAGATTATTAATATCAAAAGCTGCAAGCTCGGCTATATTTTTCCCGTCAATTTTAAAACTCAGAGATTCTTTTTTCAATCTTGCTCCATTGCAATCCGGACAAACCCGAACGATCATATATTCCTTCACCCAACTTTGGATTTTCTCGGTCCCTCCTTCACTCTGTTTCTCAAGGAAATTTATAATCCCTTCAAATTTTGTATGCCATTCTGTTCCGGGATATTTGACTGATGAAACCTCCACAGGAACCTGGTCTCCATAAAGCAAAAGATCAATCACTTTTTCAGGAATTTGATTTATCGGTGTTGTCAAATCAACATCATTACGCTTTAGAATCGCCTGAATTTTCTTAAAGATCCATATTTCCCGATATAGTCCTAATGGGGCGATTCCTCCTCGTGAAATACTTAAAGTAGGATCAGGGATAACAGAATCTATGGTAATTTTTTCAATTTTACCTAAACCGTTACAGGTAGGGCAAGCTCCATACGGAGAATTAAATGAAAATGTATTGGGCGCAGGATCGTCATAGGCCAGGCCACTTTTCGGGTCCATAAGATGCTTGGAGAAATAATGTGTAAGCCCTTTCTCATCCAAAAGCATAATTACCCCCTTAGCCTGAACAAGTGCATTTTTGATGGATTGAGAAATTCTGAATTTCTCTGAGTCAATGACTTTTACCCGATCAATGACAACCTCAATGTCATGCGTTTTATAACGGTCTACCTGCATTTTTGGCGCCAAATCCATAATCTCTCCATCGACGCGGACTTTGGCAAAACCGGTCTTTCTAATTTGTTGAAACAACTCCCGATAATGCCCCTTTCGCCCTTTGACAACAGGGGCCAGGATAATGATTTTTTTATGAAGATAGTTTTGAATTATATGTGCAATGATCTGATCCTCTGTCTGGCGCTTCATTTTTTCACCGGTGATATAGGAATAAGCCTCTCCTGTCCTGGCAAATAGTAGTCTTAGAAAATCATAAATCTCTGTGATGGTACCAACTGTGGATCTTGGATTTCTTGAAATGGTTTTCTGTTCTATAGAAATAACCGGACTCAATCCCTCAATTTTATCGACATCGGGCCGCTCCATGTCACCAATAAATGAGCGTGCATAGGCAGAAAAACTCTCCATATACCGTCGTTGCCCTTCGGCATAAATGGTATCGAATGTCAATGAAGATTTGCCACTACCACTAATTCCTGTAACTACAACAAGTTTATTTCTGGGGATTTTAACGTTTATGTCTTTGAGGTTGTGTTCCCTGGCCCCATAAACCTCAATATGGTCAAACCCGGTAATATCCTGTGATATCTCCTTCTTCATTCAATTGCTAAAGTTTTTAAAATCCGTTTTTCGATTCCTTTGACAGTTCCCTGACATCATTTTCTATGGCGCTATCTTCCAATATAAAAGAAGTAGTATCAGCAATGATGAACTGGGGCTCAATATTATTTGGAATTTGAAATACATATGATTTCCCACTTCTCACCGAAAGGCTGTTTTTTCGAAGCCACGGATTGTAACGTTTCAGTTGTTTGTAATTAATACTATTTTCAAAAGCCCAGTCTCTCAAATTATCTATCGTTTTTGTGATCTTTATTTCCTGAAGATCTTCTTTTTGATATAAATGTTCTTCAGTAAGGTTAAATCCATATTTCTCAGGATTTTCAAAGATGAGTTTTATGGCTATAGCTCTAAAGACGTAACGTGAAGTTTCTTCGCCCAACAGAAGATCGTAATAGGAGTTGACAGCTTGCTTAGTCAAAGCCCTATCCAATCCTCTCCTGCCAATATTGTATGAAGCAGCCGCATTGGTCCATGAACCGAATTTTTTGTAATTTTTTTTTAAATATGTAATTGCAGCATCAGTCGATTTCATTTGATTATATCTTTCATCCACTTCACTTGTTACTTCAAGTTTGTAATCTTTGGCGGTGCCTTTCAACAATTGCCAAAAACCAACCGCATGATTAGGTGAAGTCTTATTCTGCAAATCACTTTCAATTACCGACAGGTACATCAAGTCGGAAGGAACACCCGCTTCTTCAAATTCCCTTTTTATATCCGGCAACCATCTTGCCCCCCGTTTCAAAAGGAATATGGTGTTGGAGTGCCAAAAAGCATTCACATGCAATTCACGATCGAGCCGCTCCAGAACATCAGGAATCTCCAGGGGTACTCTTTCCCCGGCAAAATACACCGTATCAGGAATTACTAATTGAGGGACGCCATATGAAACGATAATTTCCGTTTTTTCAAGCGGAGTTGGATTTATAAAATCTGTATAAACCAGGTAGGCGATAATGAATGCCAACAACGAAATAACAAGAATACTAAGCTTATCTTTCAAAATTAAAAGTTTGGTGATAGTAAGAATTTATTATAGAAATTATCAATGATATCAACAGCCTCCTGAGCATCGTCCACCAGGTAAAACAGCTCAAAATCAGCTTCATTGACGTTTTGTTCCTCCTTGAAAACAACTTCTTGGAGCCAATGGATCATACCTCCCCAATATTCCTTACCTACTAATACGATTGGAAATCTACCAATTTTTTGGGTCTGAATAAGTGTGATCGCTTCAAAGAATTCGTCCAGTGTGCCAAATCCTCCAGGCATACCAATGAAACCCTGAGAATAGCGGACAAACATCACTTTTCTCACAAAAAAATAATCGAAAGTAATAAGTTTGTCGGGATCAATATATATGTTATTACTTTGCTCATGAGGCAAAATAATACCCAATCCAACCGATTTGCCCCCAGCCTTGTTAGCGCCTTTATTAGCTGCTTCCATGATACCCGGGCCTCCTCCGGAAATAATACCATATCCCTGTTCTACTAAACCGGAAGCAATTTCTTCTGCCATTTTATAGTATTTATTTTCCGGATCTGTTCTGGCTGATCCAAAAATGGATACGCAAGGGCCGATTGAGGCAAGTTTCTCAAATCCGGAGACAAACTCTCCCATAATTTTGAAAAGCGCCCAGGAATCATTTGATTTTATTTCATTCCAATCTTTTTCTTTGAATGCCTGCCTTATTTTTTGCTCCTCTTCAGGAGATAGGTTTTTTTTATTGTTGTCAATGGGATGTTGATCTTCCATACTAAATTTTTAGTGGTTTAAAATTATAGGATATTTCTATAACTTATGTAAATCAAGGCAAAGATAAATTAGTCTTATCTAGTGTCCATAAGAAAACACACCTAAATTAAAAATGATTCTATTGGCGATCTTTTCATCCATAATAATTCATTTTGTAAAAGAAGGGTTTTTTCTTATAGACACTATCTATTTCTTAAGTAAATTTTTTAAAGCTTCATTTAATTCTGTGAATTGAAAATCGTAACCAACTTCTTCAATCTTTTTTGAGGAAACTTTATTTCCTCCGGTAATGGCCGACGACAATTCACCAAATATCAACTTCAAAACAAATTTAGGAGTATTTGGCAGAAAATAAGGCTTGTTTAACACGACTGCCAATTGGCCTAAAAACTCATTGTTCGTAACAGGATTTGGAGCCACTGCATTGTAAACACCCTGAATTTCATGGCGTTCGATTGTATGTAAAAACAGATTTGCCAAAGCATCAATATGAATCCAGCTCATATATTGCTCGCCGGAGCCAAATGCTGAACTTAAACCAAAATTACCCAGAGGTAAAAGCTTTCCCAACAAACCTCCATTTTCACTCAGCACAAGGCCAATTCTTAATTTGATTACCCTAATTCCCGAATCTTCTAATTGGTCTGCAGCAAGCTCCCACTTTTTTGTTAATGTGGCAAGAAAATCATCACCAAGTTGAATTCGTTCCTCGGTTTGTATGATACCTCCGGTATCAAATCCATAAATTCCAATTGCCGAAGCAGATATAAATGCCTTAACATGATTTTCATTTGATTTCAAATAACTGTAAATCAGATTTGCCCCATCCACTCTGCTCGATGTCAGGATTTGCTTTCTTTTGTCCGTCCATCTTTTTTCTGCGATCCCGGCGCCTGCCAAATGAATAATATAGCGAACGTTATCGAAAGCGCCATCTTCGATAATCCCATTTGGGATATCCCATGTATAGATCTTATATCTGGAATTATTGCTTTGGCGCTGGCTTAGATGAACCACTTCATACCCTTGTTCCACAAGTTTATCTGACAATTGTGTGCCAACCAATCCTGAACCTCCGGTAATTAATATTTTTGAATTCATGTTTCCTTAACAAGTAAGAAACAAAATGTTCTAAAAAATTTCCCTTCCCACCACCAATAGCCTTGAGACATTGAGCACAAGAAAGCCATTTGCAAACCCTTACAATTAATTGAGGCAGCATTTTTTGTATTTGGCGCCACTACCACATGGACATTTGTCATTTCTGCCTATAGCTCGTTGTTTTGCAAAAGATGATTTATCGATCACGGCAGTCATATCCTGATGAAATACATCAGCAAGTACCTTATATAAGTTGGGATGTTTGCTAAGGAGTAAATGAGGACGTTCGAAAAAATACTCACTGACTACGGCAAAAAATTCCTGGCGGTTAGTTGCTCCGTAATCATTGATATCTGATTTGTTTGCTATGATTTCATGCGTTTTCTTTTGTATCAAATCCATCCAGGGGACAGCAAAAGACTTATCCTCAAATCCTGGAGGAATGCCATTAATCCCGCCTGTTTCTTTATCAAAAAGATGCACAAACTCATGAATGCCCACATTCTTTTTGTCGTTTGAAATATCAAACCCTACGTGTAGAGATGGTTTTGACAGAATCATTTTTCCTTCCATAGCCCCGCTGCCCACCATGCCTGTAATGATTTCCTTGTCACTCTTAATGTTGAAATTCCGGTCAAAGGAATCGGGATATAAGATCACTTCATTGAGGTTCCTGTAATTCCATGCCGGAAATCCAAAAAGAGGTATGATCGCACTGCTGGCGATGAGTAATCTGTCTTCGAGGATAACTTCTGTTTGTACTCACGGTAATTTTGGTAGTGGAAAGAAAGCGTTGAATATCTGATTCAAATTGAAGTCGCTGCTGCTCGTTCAGATTTCGGTAGAAGTTGACTTTTTCCCTAAGGAAAGTTCGCCATTTCTCAGGTGTTTCAGTTATTTTAATTGGTATAGGATTTTTCCGGTTCTTGCTAAAGAAAAAAAAGAGGATAAGTAAAACGACGACTATCAGGATTCAGATCACAGGCGCAGTAAATGATGAATTACATAGATAATACAATTTGTTTAAAAAATAAAAAGAACTACTGGACTGCTATTTGCAAAAGAGTCAAAAAAATAACCGCTGAGGCGCAATGACGCTGAGATTATTTTGTGACTCACCGCCGTTGCGGTTATTTAAATCTCTGATTTTATAAAATAACCCTACTTAGAAATAGGAACCTTATGAAGAATTGCATCGATAATATCCGATGTTTTCACATTATCTGCCTCAGCTTCGTAATTGAGAATAATCCGGTGATTTAGCACATCCTGAGCAATTTCTTTGATGTCTTCAGGTAGCACATATTCCCTCTCATCAAAAAATGCCACTGCTTTTGCTGCCAAGTTCAGGTTGATGGATGCCCTGGGAGAAGCGCCGTACATGATGTAAGTGGCTTCATCCTTAAGTTTGTATTCCGCTGGAGATCTGCTGGCAAATACCAATTCAATAATATACTTCTCCAGTGACTCGGAAATTTTTACAGAATTAATCTGGTTGCGTATCTGGAAAATATCTTCTTTGCTTAGTACGGGTTCAACTTGTGCATCAAATGTCATGTTCGACATCCTCCTCATAATTTCCAGCTCCTCATGCTTTTGTGGGTAATTCACAAGCACTTTCATCATAAACCGGTCAACCTGAGCTTCCGGCAAAGGATAAGTCCCTTCCTGCTCAACCGGGTTTTGTGTGGCAAGTACCAGGAATGGTTTATCAAGTTTGTAAGTTGTCTCACCAATGGTGACTTGTTTTTCCTGCATCGCCTCAAGTAATGCAGATTGAACCTTGGCTGGAGACCGGTTTATTTCATCCGCCAAAATCATATTGGCAAAGATCGGGCCTTTTTTAACTTCAAATTCTGATTTTTGCTGATTATAGATCATGGTACCGATCAAATCGGCCGGTAACAGATCGGGGGTGAATTGCAAACGTTGAAAATCCAGATGAAGTACATCGGCAAGGGTGTTCACGGTAAGGGTTTTGGCCAATCCGGGAACACCTTCTAAAAGTATATGCCCCTGGGTAAACAAACCAATCAACAATCGATTGATCATATATTCCTGACCAACGACTACTTTGCCAACCTCAGATATTACTTTCTTTATTTTTTGATGATGTTCTTTTTTAATATCAATATTTGCCTGCTCCATGAATTTTTTAGAATATTCTATACACTCAATTTATTGCGTTGCAAATTAAATAAAATCTGATTTAAAAAGTCGCGGTATATTGAAATGATTTATATGATATGATCTTATCAATTCAAAGGCAGGAAAACACCAAACGAAATATCGGGGAAAAATGAGCCCTCCGTGATGATACCACCGGCATGAAGATTAACGATATATTTGGTGCCTATTGTTTTATTCCAAATTACCTCCGGGCCATAACCGGGCTGTATTTTGCTTTCTTTTTCACTTTCAAACCAAAGCAAATGATGATACCTGCATCCCAGGCCAACGCCTGTTTTTCCAAGAAAAAAGCCTCCCCCGGCATTGAAGGAATTTATGATAAGTGAAGACTGCACAGAAGTCGCAAGATATATTCTGCTTATTTCATTGGTTTGTATAATGTATTCCAATTCGATTCCAAATACATACACAAGACCGACTTTGGCTCCCAAATAAAAATTATGATTTGTTTTTTTTGAATCCTTACCTTTTTTAGAATTCGAAGATTCGATGTCATAACCATCTAATGATGTTGATGGATATACGACATGAAATGAACATATAAACATAAATATGAACATCACATGCAGGGATTTGCGAAATGAAAACCGGGTAAAATTACCAGTCATCCTTTTATTATTTGTTAAAATTATTGATCACGTTTAATAAAATTAGCAAATAGAATGCAATTGTCATTCCATTTTAATAAAAAAAATAAAAATGCTGTTATGTATTACTCATCCCTTAAGGTATATGCCGGGTTGATAGAGGCTGCCTTGATCACTTTTCCTCCAATCGTAATTCCACTTACCAGGAACAAGATAAAGATGGATACTCCGAATGCTGCCGCTTCGATTGGCACGTAATATGTCCAGATACTTGCCATGAGCATATCTGCCATTAAATATCCGCCCAATGAGCCAAGCACAGAAGCTATGGATAGAATGATCACAAATTCTTTACTGATATTTTTTACGATATTTCCAATAGAAGCCCCCAATACTTTTCTGACGCCAATTTCTTTCATCTTTTTAATGATATTCAATGAAACCAGGCTAAATAATCCTATGGCCGATAAAATAAGAGCTACAACACCAAGAGAAATAAATATTACTTTAATGTTATAATTTACCAAAGCGGCATCAGCTTTTTCATCTTCCATATACTCTACCTCTGATAGCTCATCGGGAAATATTATTTTCCATTTCTCCTCCATCAAATCCTTAACCATGAGTATATCTTCAACATTTGCTCTCACAGTGATCTTCCTGTAGTCTTTTTGCGTAACATCCCTCAATAGCATAGGTTCTAATGGATCCCACAGCTCTCCCTCGATGTACATATTTTTCACCACTCCAACCACAAATAACTCAACAGTATCTCTAAGCACAATACGCTTTCCTATTGGCTCTTCCCAATTGAAAGTATTTACCAATTCCTCGTTGATGATCACCGAGTTTTCTACATCATTCTGACTGTTTTCTATAAAATCCCTCCCTTCAAGAATTGTTGCACCAACGGTTGATAGATAATTCGATCCGATGTCTAATATGTTAACATCCAGTTCCGAAGACTCAAACTTAATTGGATCAGTGTACCACGAAGACGTAACGCTATGCCTGGAGCCTGCTATATCCTTAATAAGACTACTGCCAATTAATTCATTTCTCATGGCTGTAAAACCATTTTCATTTTTAACATGTGCAAGAACAGCGCTTTCCATATTGAATCCCATATCATAGTTTTTCTGGTATTCTGCATTTTGAGCGAAAATAAATCCGCAAATTATAGCAATGAGAGATATGGCATATTGCAAGGTAAGAAGTATCCTCGTAAATGGATTTGTGCCACTAAATTTTACCGAACCTCTGAGGATGCTCGAAGGCCGGAATCCACTTACATAAAAAGCCGGATAACTGCCGGCGACGATGCCTGTAAATAATAGCAACAAGATTAAAAATCCAATAAACTCAAAATTTTCGGTAAAGCTTAGCTTAATATCAAGAAATGGCCACATAGCGCTGTAGGCCGGAACAAGAAAAGCTGCAATAAGCAAGCCAACAAATAGGGCGAATAAAGACAGCAAAATATTCTCCCCCAGAAATTGAGCGATCAGCTGTTTTTTACTGGATCCCATAACTTTTCGAATTCCAATTTCTTTTATTCGTCGATTGGCAATAGCAATAGACGTATTGGTGAAATTGAAACAAGCAATCAGGAGAATCAATATGGCCATTATTCCGGGCGCTATTGCCGCAGATGTAGGCAAACTATTGTTAAACCAATGATTCCAAACATCTTCTCTTTCTGCCCTGACAGCCATTCCTTCAAATGGATCAAGATAATAATGATCTACTTTATAATCTTCCTTAGCCCGGTTTTGAATTTCAACGTAGGCTTGCAACTGCTGTTCGATCTTAGGGATATCATCCGGATTATTGACAGTTACAAAAGTATTATTAAATATAGCCCAGTTGTTTTCATCCCAACCCTCAATATCAAAGACATTGTCGTAATGCACAAAAGCCTCGGAGAAAAAACTTGTGTTTTGAGGTGGCTTCCGGTAGATCCCCCCTACCTTAAATTCAATTCTCTTTTCGCCATTGATATAGGTAATTATTTCTCCAACAGGATTTTCATTATCAGGAAAATGTTTTTCTCTAATTTCCGTGCTAATAAAAATCGTTCGCTTATCGTTGAGTAACGATTTGTCCCCATATAACATCTCGACGGTAAACACATCAAAGAATTCCGGATCCACAGCCGACACCCAGGTATTGAAAAGTTCATCTCCCACTTTGAAATTTCCGTCTGCCGGATAAAAACGAATTACTTTATCTATCTGGCTGATCGATTCGCGTATCGTATGCCCAAGTGGCAGAGGACAACTTCCGTTTTTAATGGGATTCCCATTTGTAATACGGACGAAATTTACACGATATATTTTGCCGGCGTTTTCGTGATAGGTATCAAATTTTATGTTATAATCCCAATTCAGGTAAGCTACTATGCAGCAAGCGAGGGCTACTCCTAGTCCGAATACATTAATAAAAACAAACAGCTTGTTTTTCAATAAGCTTCGGAAGGTAATTTTAAGATAATTCTTGAGCATGTCTATGGAATAATTGTATAGAATATGATTAGGAACAATAACGAAATAACTTACCCAGTCAGCCTTATTCTTTTTGCCCCTGATTTCGTTAAAAAATCATTGCGTAATGCTACTCCCGAAAAAACGGGACAGGTATGCGCTAATTTTTTGCCTTGTCAGGAACAAAAATAATTAAGGCTTTAGTAAACAACTTATTTCGACATTGTTCCTTAAAGACAATTGATCCAATCAAAGGTTACTTTAAACTGCAAGAATATGAACGACAAGCGGGAAAACTTTTCTGTTTAACTTTTGCAATAAATCTGCTTTAATGAAAATGCCTACATATCTGTTTGACTAAAAATAACAAAAAAGGCTTGAACATCATGAAGATGCTCAAGCCTTTTATTACGTTCAATTTTCTTTCTGAACTATTCCTTTTCGTCCTTAAATTTTCTTGAGGCGAAAAATCCGGCCAGAAGCCCTGCTCCTCCACAAATAAAGATCATTGAGGGATATGCTACCTCTTCATCCATGCCACTCATTTCCAATAAGCTTGCCAACAAAACACCAACACCAATACCGATGGCCAAGAAGGCAATATTTATAACAATTATACCACCAAGACCTTTTCCAGGTCCAGACTTGAATAAGGTAGCATCGGCGCCTTTTTCTATAAGCGCCAGTCGTTCTTTATTTCTGGTGGTAAAAAAAACATATAGGACTGCAAAGACGGTTCCGAATACGATTAGAGGGATTAATACTTCTTCCATTATATTAAGATTTAAATGTTTTACTTATTTCAAACCTTTGACTCCGCTTCTTAAAAATCGGTTACAAAAAGTTTAAAAAAATATTTTGTAACTTTATTCAGATTAAGGGCGTCAAAGGACAAAATGAATTACAGGGAAGACAGCTTTTATATAAAAAAGGTATTGCATGGCAATCTACCTTCGTTTGCGATTTTGGTAGAAAAACATAAAGGAATGGCATATACCCTGGCATTAAGGATAACCAAAAACCAGGAAGATGCCGAGGAGATTGCCCAGGATGCTTTTATGAAAGTGTATAATTCCCTTAAAACATTTAAGCAGGACGCGAAATTTTCGACCTGGCTTTATAAAATTATTTATAATACGGCGCTGTCCAGATTTCGGAAAAAGCATATTGAGAGTTACTCTATGGAGGAATCTTCAATTGCAAATTCAGTCCATGGGCAAGAAGATGATGGCCTTGATATTCTGCACCATCAGGAGCGGAAAAAAATTATATCCACGGCCATAGGAAGATTGAAAGAAGATGAAGGTGTGGCAATGACTTTGTTTTATTTGAATGAGAATAGTATCAAAGAAATTGAAGAAATCACCGGATTCACCAATTCAAATATTAAAATTCTCTTGTTTAGAGGAAGAAATAATTTATTATTTGAATTGAAAAAGATTTTGAATGAAGAAATCGTTGATATGTTATGAGTTCAGAAGACATTAAAAAAGACCCATTCATAAAGTCAATATTTGACGAAGCAGGAGTAGAGCAACCATCTGGTAAATTCACCAACCAGATTATCAGCGCCATAAAAGCTCAATCGAAAGAAAGCCCTTTTGTATACAAACCCATTATAAGTAAAAATGCCTGGCTGGTCATGGCATTTTTGGTGGGTTCCTTATTTGTTTATCTTTTAACAGGAAATGCTGAAGCGGGACAAGGTATTAATCTGTATGGATTTTCCTTAAATCTGGATGCGTCATTTATTAAAGAATTCTTTGGCCGGTTTGCCTTTTCTTTTGAGTTATCACCTATTTTAAAGACATCATTTCTCGCTTTAATTGTATTTACATTCTCAAATCTTATCATTTTTGAGTTGAGGAGCCGATCATTTTTTAAGTAAAAAAAACCATTAATGATTATTCAGGTGAACAGCTTTATTCAGCTTTCCCTGACTTACTACCAGAAACACAAAAATATTCCAGAAGCAAATCAGCCAATGGATTTGAACCGTCAGCGCAAAATCCGGCTGGATTGTGTTGTCGCCAGCCTTCAGCGAACTTCCACTTTCCGGACAATTTCCCTATTTCCCGCCCAAAGCCTTTCATAATTTCCAGGTAGGTATTAAAGCCCTGGCTGCGATCCAGCCATTCTTTTTGGCTCCTGTGTTCGGCCAGCATATCGAATTTTTCCTTCAATACTATACTGATATTTATAAAAATATCAGGATAAACCAAGTGATTCATCGCATCCCTGTTTCCGTGAGGTTGGGCATGATATACTGCTACTTCATTATGAACAGACGCTCTTGGCGGATCTACAGGGAAATTCTGCATGCCTCTCGAAAAAGCTGCCGTAATGGCCAACCGACAGGTATTGGTATGATCTTCCATATAATCCTCCGGTGATGGTACCAATAGAATATCAGGGGCTACATCACGAATGATTGAACTTATTTTTGCCAAAAGTTCTTTTGTATAAAAAATTTCCAAATCCGGAACAAGAGGAGGGTGAAATTCTGCTCCGATGCGCTGCGCTGCACTTTTAGCCTCTCCCAGCCGCATGGCAACAATAGTCTTTGTATCATATTCCGCTGTTCCGCATGAACCGTTGGCAACATTCATATAGTGAATGTCACATCCCGCTTTTGCCAGCAGGATCAGGGTTCCGCTCATGCCAAATTCAATATCATCGGGGTGAGCGGCTATGGCAAAAACACGTTGTTTCATCTATTTATAATTTTTATTTCTCTACTAAACCGAGGCCATGAATCGTTCCTTTGCATCCACTTGCTAGTGGGGCAGGTGTCCTTAATTTGCCACGGCCATGCCGGTCATCCTAGTGCATCTCTATTTCACATGTGCCAATAGCTCCCCGATAGTAATTAAACTGGACGCTGGGATGATCTGCCAATAAGGACATCGGTACTGAGGAATCGGAAATCCTCTTTGAAATCATCAGGGCGGTCAATCTCATGCCAAAGGGATTATCGTGATGGCCCGGATGCCAAATTGATACTTTTTCTGCTTTCCAGGTCTCGACAGGGCCAACTGTTACAGCCTGATTTGGCACATTTTGTACAGCGCCTCCACCGGAGGTACGGGCATTTTGCATTAGTGTCAGCGGGTGCAAATCTACTACCCTTGTTCCAAGTTTCCGATACACTTCCGGAGGAGGCGGAGCATCGGAATATTCACCTTCACGCTTTGGAGGATCGTTAAAAGCCCAGTGCTTTACTTCTCCCTGGCCACCCTGCATGACTACACAACGCGCCTGATTCCAACTTTCGATATATTCGGAAGCATCAGCAGCCGGAAAGTGCAGGTTCTCTATTGGCATGGCCAAATCGGGACGGATGCGATCAAAGCACAATTCCATGTCTGCTTTGGCAAAGCCCAAAGGAAAATCCATGCCAGCTTCCTTCCCATTTATGACCCATTCATCCATTCCCCAGAAGTGGCAATTTTTTAATGAAATGTTTAATTCATTGACCAATTGTGCAACCAAAGGAAGCTGTTCTGTAGGACCAATCGGACCACAGATTCCGGCAGGTTTACTTTCTGTCGCTTGCTGCCAGGCAGTGATATATTCCAGGGCTTCGGCAAGGAAAAACTCTTCGAGCGTATCATACATAATGATTTTAAATCCTTCCCTGGACAACTCGCTTATATCTTTCTCAGATAAAGAGGCTGCGTCATCTAATATTTCTTTGTCAAGGGTCGTATAATCCCACCATTCAGGAGCTAACTTGCTGCGTGTTCTCATGGTATATTTATCTGTTTATTTCCAAAAATTCAATATAGCACAAAATCGAAAAACATTACGCTTTAAATTCCAAAGTTGAGCCTTAAGTCATCAGTTCATTGAAGAAGACCACTTATCTCCATCCTGCAGTCAGGCCTCCATCGTTGGCAGGAGGTCATGCTCAATAATTCTTTTCTGATACGCCACGTATTTCTTCCAGGTACTTTTTAACATGTTGTTCGTTGAAGAAATCCTTCACATGGTAGATAAAATTTTTTGCTTGCAAATACAATTCTAACATTTGAAAATCAATTTTCAATAAAAAATACCGTGGCGCTATGACTCTAAAGTTTTCTGTTAACAAAATTATATTAACCCATTTTTCAGTTCTGTTTTTATTCCTAAACGTCCATATAGTTTTTGCACAGGAAAGCAAAATTGAAGATACACCTGTCACTGAATCCTTTTTCGGATTCAATATGAACATGATTCTTGAAAAGTTAGCTGAGGAATATAATTTTCAGCTTGATTATGAACAGGTTTTGTTTGCCAAAAAACCTTTACAAGGCATTACTTTTCGTGGTCTGGCCTTAGATGAAGTATTGGAATCTTTATTGACAGGAAGAGGGGTACACTATAAATTTGTCTCGAATAAAATACTCATTATAAGGCCGGAAGAAGAACCCCTGGAAGTTATTTACGATCCTACTCGGAGTAACTTTACATTGAGTGGAATGGTGAAAGAAAAAGGAACAGGAGAAACATTGCCCAATGCGGTAGTGATGTTAAAAGGAACCAATAAAGGCACGGTGACCAATTTAGATGGTTTTTTTACACTTTTGAATGTGCCCTCCGATACGTCTACCCTTATAGTGAGATATGTCGGCTATGAGCAAACTGAAATCAAACTTAAACCCGAGTCATTAGCGAAGCAATTGGTGTTGGAAATTCAATCCATTTCCAGTCAGTTGGAAGAAGTGGTTATTACGGCAAGTAACGAGCAGATGATGCATGTATCGGAAGAAATCAGTAAAATATCCGTGTCTCCGGCTCAACTTGCAAAACTACCCAGCCTGGGCGAAAAAGATATTTTCAGATCTTTACAACTGCTTCCCGGAATCAGTGGGACAAACGAAACCTCTTCAGGATTGTATGTGCGTGGAGGCACCCCGGATCAGAATTTAAATCTCCTGGATGGATTCACGGTGTATCATGTAGATCATTTTTATGGATTTTTCAGCGCTTTCAATGCAAATGCAATCAAGGATGTGCAGCTATACAAAGGAGGTTTTGAATCTAAATATGGGGGCCGTATTTCCAGTGTAGTGGATCTTACCGGCAAAACAGGAAATTCACATGAGTTTTCCGGAAGCGCAGGAATCAGCGCTATCAGTGCAAATCTTTCACTCGAAATTCCATTTGCTGCGGGCAAAGGATCCGTTTTTTTCGCCGGAAGAAGGTCTTATACTGATATTATCAAAAGTGGTCTTTATAATAATATATTTGATTTGTTTAATCAGGAATCAACAACGCCAACCACTACCCAGGGTCCCGGTTTTGGTGGAAGGGGTGGAGGAAGCAGAAGGCTTACCCAGACAGCAGTAGAGCCTTCCTTTTTTTTCCATGATATCAACGGAAAAATAAGTTATCGCCCATCAGACAAAGACATTATTGCCCTCTCTATATATAACGGAGCGGATAACCTTGATAATTCCCGCGATATGAGCAGTAGCAACCTTGATTTTGGCAGTCAGGGTGACGGGTTCAACAATAGCACAAATGATCTTACGATTTGGGGCAATTGGGGCACCAGCCTGAAATGGGGCCGGCAATGGAACAGCAAATGGTATACCAATACTATTGTCGCTTATTCCAATTATTTCAGTAAGCGTGATTTGATTTCCAATACAGAAATTATCAGGGATGATTCGCTGATCGTCAGGAATATGGGAACGCTTGAGGACAATAATCTGAAAGACCTGACACTTAAAATTGATAATGAATATTTGTTGAATAATTCCAATCAACTGGAATTTGGAATTCAACTCACCAACAATGACATATCGTATAATTATACCAGGAACGACACCGTTCAAATATTAAACAGACAGGATAACGGGACTACCTATTCTGCCTATGTGCAGGATCAATGGAAACCTTTTTCAAAGCTCCAATTTATTCCAGGCATCAGGGCCACTTATTTTGACATTACAGATCAGGTATACTTTGAACCCAGAATTTCAGGATCCTACCGTCTAAGTCCGAAAATCAGACTTAAGGCAGCCTGGGGCAAATATTATCAATTTGCCACCCGGATCATCAGAGAAGACCTTTCGCAAGGCAGCCGTGATTTTTGGCTTTTGGCCAATGGTGATAATACGCCGGCTTCTTCTGCAACACATTACATCGGAGGCCTGAGTTATGAAACACCACAATTTCTATTTGATGTAGAAGCTTATCATAAAGAATTAACAGGCCTCACGGAATATACCCTCAGGTTTGCAGGGCCGAGAGCCAGAGAATATAACGATTTGTTTTATCAGGGTAGCGGATACTCCAGGGGGGTAGAGTTTTTGGTACAGAAGAAGGCCGGGAAATATACGGGGTGGGTCAGCTATACGCTGGGAGAAGTGATCTACGATTTTCAGGAATTATCTGATGAGCCGTTCCCCGCGCTTCACGATCAGACGCACGAATTAAAAATCGTAAATAGCTATACCACAGGGAAATGGGATTTTGCGGCTACATGGATTTATGCTACCGGAAAACCCTACACGTCACCAGTAGGCACGTATGAAGTGACTTTGTTGGATGGCAACACCGAAAATTATGTGAGCATCGGAGAGAAAAATGCTTTCAGGCTGCCGGATTATCAACGTTTTGATGTCTCGGCCTCCTATAATTTTAAATTAGGAAAGGCAGATTCGCAGTTGGGTTTGTCCATATTCAACTTATTTAATCACACAAATATTTGGTATAAATCTTTCGAAATAATAGAAGATGACCTGGTTTCTACAGATGTGAATACCTTGGGAATCACGCCGAATATATTTTTCAACATCAAATTTTAAACTTGGAATACAGACAAGAACTAGGGTAATTATTCACAAATAGAAATTTGAAATTATAACCAGATGAAAAAGATACTTATCTATCTCCTTTTTATACTCATTTTTTCGCAGGCCTGTACTGACGAAACAGTAGAGATTCCATTTACAAATACAATTGTTGTTGCCGGTTACCTGTATGCCGGAGAGCCGGTTAGCAATATAAAAATCACGCGTCTAATTCCATTCAATACAGATTCTACAGAAGTGTTTTATATCAATGATGCCGAAATTGACATCATTCACCAGGACATCTCATACCGTTTGGTGCTTTCCGAAGGTGATTCAGGATATTATCATTATCCCGGAGAAGACTTGCAGATCATAGCAGGTGAGCATTATGAATTTCGAATGAATTATTATAACCAGGAAATTACAGCACAAACTATTGTTCCCAACAAACCTGAAGAAATTTCCATATCCACTGAGGAAATCTTCATTGAGCCTATCTATGAATTCTACGATATGAGAAACAGGAATATGATCGATGTAGATATCACCTGGAAAAATGATATTGGAGAATACTATTATTTACTTATTGACAACATAGAAACTGATCCTTTTCCGATTGATGTAAACGGTATTTTGGATGGATTTGTGGGAGGAAAGAATTTTTCGTTCATAACTCAACCTACACAATTGGATGTGTACAGATTGCGGGGCATGACCTTGCAGCAATATGGAACGCACAGGGCAAAAGTTTATAAGGTGAATCAGGCATATGCCGATTTGTATGAATCATCTGAACAAGATTCCCGAAATCTGAATGAACCGTTGAGCAACATCAATAATGGATTGGGCATCTTTACATCGTTTAACAGCAACAGCATATTTTTTGAAGTAAAACTTCCATAGAAGATCCTTTTCAGTCGAAGGTAAAAAGGAGCATAAAAAAGTCTGGACAGTATGCGCTGAATCCAATTGTATTATGTCTGGACCTCTAAAGAACTGAATTAAAAAATGGCTTTTTATAAGGTTATTTTATAAAACCAACAACCCGGACGCTCTCAGGCTAATGATTGGCTTTGAATACCAAAACAATTCAAAGTCATCAAAATATTTTTCATAGTCTGCCTTTAAATGGCCAAAAGTACGTGGGGCATTTTCATTGATGGCTAATTTATCCAGAGTTTTAAGAAACCATTCGCCTTTATCTTTATCCATCGTCACCTCGAAAGTTTCCCCTTTATCATGAAAGGTCAATTTGATCACCTGTTTTTTGTCTCCACGTCTGGATTTTGTATTGTTGCTTACTAAAGGCATTCCGCCTAAGCAAATTATTTTGGCAGAAGGCTTTATACTAAAGGATCCTTCATCGTTCAAACAGCTTTCAATAAAATTATTATGAATACTTGTCTTTGGGATTTTAAAATCAAACCAATCTTGTAGCGGGAGCTCGAAACCAATACCATGCATAAAATTGAAGAGCGACTTCTTTAATCCAAAGCTAAATTTTTCATGATCAATGCCCGTTTTATCTTTGAATTGAATATCGTTATCGGCAAAGGAAATGTTCTTATAATCAGGAATAATATTATAATCTGAAGGATTCAGGCCAACAGGACTATGGGCAGTGAGGGCAAACTGATGCCAAAACCCGGATTGTATAATACCGAGTTCAAACATTTGTCTTACCAACTCGAGGCTATCCACTGTTTCCTGCTCCGTTTGTGATGGAAAGCCATACATCAAGTAGGCATGCACCATGATGCCTGCATCGGTGAAATTGCCGGCAACCAACGCTACTTGCCCGACTGTTACTCCCTTTTTAATTAATACCAACAGACGATCAGAAGCAACTTCCAGCCCCCCTGAAACAGCAATACAACCCGATGCTTTTAACAACACACAAAGATCTTTGGTGAAATTTTTCTCGAATCGAATATTCGTCCACCACGTAACAGTTATTTTCCTTCTCAAGATTTCAAGGGCTACTTCTCTCATCAAGGCCGGAGGTGCCGCTTCATCCACAAAATGAAATCCTTTTTCTCCTGTTTTGGCAATAAGTTCTTCAATTCTATCCACCACAAGTTTTGCATCAATTGGTTCATAGCGCTTGATATAATCAAGCGAAACATCACAAAATGTACATTTCCCCCAATAGCATCCATGAGCCAGGGTGAGTTTATTCCACCTTCCATCGCTCCATAGGCTGTGCATTGGATTGGCGACTTCGATCACCGAAATATATTGGTCGAGCAAGAGGTCGGTGTAATCCGGAGCGCCTAACTCAGGCTGGGTGTAATCTTTTCGTGGTGAACAGTTATTGTATACCACTTTCCCATTTTCCTTTAAAAAAGTTCTTTTCAATTCCTGGTTATGAGGATTATCCGGTGAAGAATGTGAAATATGATGCAATAACAGTTCTATCGGCAGCTCACCATCATCCAGAGAAATGTAGTCAAAGAAATCAAAAACCCGAATATCGGAAATGGTCCTCAATTCTGTAGTTGGGAATCCTCCACCCATCGAAGTCAGTATCCAGAGATAGTTTTTTTTGATGAACTGTGCACAGCGAAAAGCGCTATATAGATTTCCCGGAAAAGGCACAGAGATACAGACCAATTTTGGCTTTAGGATTTTAAGTTTACCATCGAGAATGTTTAAGGTAATGTTATCGATGAACGTAGTTTCTTGTTTCAGTTGTGCGTGCAATTCGTCAAAAGAATTGGCGCTTTTTCCCAAGCGCTCAGCATATCGGCTAAATCCGAAATTTTCATCGATACATTCAATGATAAAATCCGATAAATCCTCCAGGTATAATGTTGCCAGATGCTTTGCCTTATCCTGAAATCCCATGAAGCCAAAGGCCCAATCCAACTCTTCTAGTTGTTCAAATCTTGATGCCTGCGGAAGAAAATATTCTGTACATATCTGCCGGGCATAAGTTTGATTTTTTCCTTGCAGAAAAGCGATTACTTCCTCGATGGTGACTAAATATGCTTCTCTTAGTGCATAAATCCGTCGTGCATTTGCTGACAATATCTTGTAGCCCTTAAAAGCAAGATCAAATACATGTTGAAGATTATGTTTAGAAAAAAGTTCCAGCATCACTTCAATGCCCAAATCCATTTGAAAAGAGCTGATACTTTTTGCATTCAAAAATCCTTTCAAATAGGCTGTTGCCGGATAAGGGGTATTTAATTGCGTGAAAGGAGGAGTAATTAAGAAAAGATCTTTCAAGATATTAGGAATTCATTTAGTTTGTGATGAATCATGAATCAGCCTTAAGATGACAATAATTTGGCGCTTAAAAAGGCAGGTTCGCTCATTTTAAAACCTTTATCCGTCAACAAAGTCCTAAATTAATATTTCCTGATGATATTCCAGAATTATATAAAAAACAGGACATCTCTAATACCCATTTTCATGACGCATTGGCACTTTCATAATTTTGTTGCAATAATTTATTCGTATTTAGTTTTTTAAATCTTACATCTTTATTTCTTTTGGGCTTTCATTTTTAATATTCAATCATTATCCATCTATTTAGTCTCAGGATCAAATCATGAGTTATATTTTTAATTTACTAACAATCGTTGGTTCACTCGGTCTCTTTTTACTAGGAATGAAAATGATGAGTGAAGCCTTGCAAAATGTAGCAGGCGATGGCATGCGAGGCATTTTATCATCCATGACCTCCAATCGATTTACTGGTGTTTTAACCGGATTATTGATCACTGCAATCATACAATCTTCTTCGGCAACAACGGTAATGGTGGTAAGCTTTGTAAATGCCGGTTTGCTACCCCTTGCAAAATCTGTAGGCGTCATCTTAGGAGCCAACATTGGGACAACGATCACGGCATGGATCATTACCTTATTTGGGTTTAAAGTAAAAATTTCAATCTTGTCCTTACCACTCATCGGAATCGCCTTTCCGCTCATGTTTAGCAAAAGCAAATATAAGGCCTGGGCTGAGGTGTTGATCGGTTTTGCACTTTTATTTATTGGGCTCGATTTCATGAAATCCAATGTGCCGGACATTAATAACAATCCTCAGATTCTGGAATTTATCCGTGGCTTTAATAATTTTGGTTATGGTTCAGTTTTCATTTTCATACTCATTGGCGCCATTCTCACGATGATCATCCAATCTTCGAGCGCCGTCGTTGCGCTTACCCTGGTCATGTGTTATCAGGGTTGGCTAGGCTTCGAACTGGCCGCAGCAATGGTACTGGGAGACAATATCGGAACCACCATTACTGCAAATATTTCAGCCATTGTAGCCAATAGGATTGCCAAACAGGCCGCAATCATTCATTTAATCTTCAATGTGTTTGGTGTACTACTGTTTTTGCCATTCCTGTTTCCTCTTCTAAAATTTATTAATACAGTTTCAATTAGTTTAGGAAATGAATCAGCATACGTAGGCGCTCAAGGTATTCCGGTAGCCCTTTCGATTTTCCATTCTTTTTTCAATATAGCGAACACATCGATATTCATTTGGCTGGCCCCGCAGTTGGTGCGCATTGCCGAGGCTATTCTTCCGATTAAGTCCGAGGAGGATGAGGAATTCCATTTACAGTATATCAAATTTGGAATGCTCTCCACATCAGAATTATCCCTTATTCAGGCGAAAAAGGAAGTGATCATTTTTGGAGAGAAAGTGGAAAAAATGGTCGGCTTTGTTCTTGCTTTGTTTTCCAATCAAAAGGACAAAAAAACTGGAAAACTAATTAAGAAAATAATAAAATACGAAGAGATCACTGACCGATTTGAAATTGAAATTAGTGAATATCTAAAGAAAGTCTCTCAAAATAATCTTAGTAAAAAAACTTCAACGGAAGTTCACAACATATTAAGGATTATCGACAACCTGGAGAATATAGGTGATATTTGCTACCAGATATCGCAATTCCAGGAAAGAAGAATAAGCGATAAATTAAAAATATCTGACAAATTGGACACAAACCTGCAATCCATTTTTCAGATTGTCATGGATTCGCTAAGCCATATGAACGATAATCTCAAGAAAAATAGCCAGATAAATATTGAGGACGCCGTTGAATTAGAAAAGAAAATCGATGATATGCGCGACACTTTAAGGAAAGAAAATCTTGAAGCGATTCGTGATGGCAAACATGACTTTTCGATAGCAAATTATTATAAAGGAATATTTTACAGGGCCGAGCGAATTGGAGATTTTGCTTACGATGTATCACATGCCATGGCAAATACATAAGCTCCGGAACACATCATTTCCATAATAAAAACATCTGTTACATATCTTGTAGCAGATGTTTTTTTTTGCTCTTTCGATACGATTAAAGGTTATTTGATTTTAACCAATTTACAAACAATTGCACCCACTGATCTGTACCATCCTCTTTTCTTCCCATTCCAAATCCATGTCCACCTTTGGGAAAAAGATGCATTTCCACCAATACATCATGTTTAGTTAAAATCTGCGCATAAGCTGTGGATTCCATTACATTACACACATCATCGTCATAAGCATGCACCAGGAATGCAGGAGGAGAATCTTTTGATACCAAATCAAGCAATTTGTTTTGAGCAATCTCTTCTTCTGTTAGCTTTCTGAAGTAGAGGCTTTCTTCCAGCCACTTTAAATTGGCCTCATTCAGGTTGGTTACACCATAAATTAATGCTGAAAAGTTAGGATTTTCATCCTCGTCGTTGCTTTTCCATAGACTTGTAACCGTGGCAAGATGACTCCCAGCCGAAAATCCCATTACTCCTACTTTATCTTTGTCAAAACTATAATAATCCGCTTTCTCCCGCATTATTTTCAGCGCTCTTCTTGTGTCCGTTAGCGGCACCAACTCAGGCTGATCCGAAGATGCAGGATTCGGAAGCCTATACTTCAAAACAGCAGCAGTAATACCTTGTTCGGCCAATACTTTTGCAATGTCATACCCTTCATGATAAATTGCCTCTAAGGTATAGCCCCCGCCAGGTAATATAATTACAGCTTTACCTGTATTCTTTCCATTAGCTTTATAGATGGTAAGTGTTGGCTCTGTCACGTTATATACACACAGTGTTCCCCAAGACTCCTTTTCATACTCTACCAGTGTATTCTCTTTATAATAGGGTTTCTTTTGCCCGTCCCAAAGATTTATAACATCCTGGGCAAGGCTATCTGCTCCACTAAATAAGATAACAAATAAAAATTGAGTGATTGTTTTCATGTTGAACATTTAAATTTAATTTTTAACAACAACTATTATTTTTCCGGAGGACATGGGATGGCGCCAAAGCTGCAATAGACACAGCAATCACCCCATGATTTGGTTTTAAATTGTATTACAGTTTTCACATTCGTAAATATACCGAAAGGCATCGGCAGGCATAATTTCTTCTTTTTTGTGTTCACATTCCGGGCATGTAAGGATCGATTTTAATACTTTTTCCGTCATAGAACCTTATTTTCTATTTTAAAACTTTCCAAATCACTAATGTAATCACTCTTTTCGAATTTATATAAACTGACAATTGTAGGGTGTACGACACTTTTGCTATGTGTTGATTTCTTTAAAAAGTTCACGCAAAAAGCGCAAAGATTTCGCAAAGTACGCAAATCTCTTTTGTCGCCCTGCCTGTCCGCTAGGCAGGTTTGCGTATTTTATCTTGGCGTTCTCTGCGTGAAACAACTTTTATACTCTTTTCAATAAATCCCTTAATGTTCAAATATTGTAATATCAGCTTGTTTTGCTAATATTTTACCAAACTGTGGTACACCCCAATTGTAAAAGTACCTCACGCTGAAACTGAATGTATTCATATAAAAAATGCCCCGAATCCAAATCAAAACCGGGGCAAATTTATAAGCTATTTAAGATCTGATAAATCACATGACAGGATCAAGCTCTTTGCTTAACTCTTTTGGATTTCCTTCATTATCCAACAAATAAACCTCATCAAATCCTGCTCCTTTCAATTGGTTGAACTGTGTAGCAGCATCACCAGAAATCACATAGATCATTTTTTCGGGATTGATATACTTTTTTGCGAGTTCTTTATGCTGTTCTAGGGTCATATTCCTTACAACATCTTCCTGATCCTTCAAATAGCTTACCTCCCAATTGTGGCCACTCATTGTTCTTAGAATAGTCATTTTAGAACCAAGCGTCTCCATAGCACGTGCATTGGATTTTATCATCGAATTTTGAGTAAAACTCAAATCCTCTTCACTAATGCCTTCTCGGTATTTTTCCATTTCTTCCTTGAAAATTTGTACGGATTCATAAGTAGCATTGGTACGTACACTGGAATAAGCGGTAAACGGCGCACGTACTTTGGAATTAGGGAAATATGATCCGGCTCCATAAGTAAAGCCTTTTTCTTCTCTTAAAATCATGTTGAGATTACCATTAAAACCTCCGCCAAGTTTATAGTTCATTACAGTAGCCGCATAATAATCAGGATCCAGGCGTGACAAAGCAAGGTATCCAATATTAATCACGGATTGTTTTGCGTTGGGATAATCTACAAAATAGAGCACCTTCTTATCCTGCTCTTCTGGAAATGAAAAGGTTGGAATTTCCACATCTTTTGCCTTCCAATTTTGTCCTAAACCGGATAAGGTTTTGAGCGCTTCTTCCTTAGTGATACTTCCAACTACATGGACTCTACTTACGGTCGGTGAATAGTTATTTTCATAAAAGGCCTTTAAATCATCTATTGTTAGCGTCTCTATTGTTTCCGGCGTACCTGAAGCAGGATTTCCTAGTATATGATCTGCGCCATAAATATTTTTATTGAAGGTAACTCTGGCCATATATCCGGGATAGGCTTTCTGTCGTTTCAGGTCATTTATAGTCTTGGTTTTAATCCGATCAAATTCTTCGATATCCCACCGTGGCTCGAGCAATAATTCCTCGATCAGATCAACAGTTTTTTTAAAATTTCTTGAAAGCGAACTCGCCGTAACATTAATATAGGTTGTTCTTGTGCTCATGCCAATTCTAGATCCCAACAGGTCTATTTCTTCTTCAAGTTCTTCCGGAGTTTTGCTAGCGGTTCCTTCCATCATGATGTCTGTCATTAGATTTGCTACCCCATTTTTTTCCAGCTTATCCATGACATGCCCTCCATCAATTGCGAGTGCAAATTCTACCAGGGGCAACTCATTATTTTCGATACCATACACTCTCAATCCATTTTCGAGTGTAGCTGTCCAGGTTTCCGGCAAATTCAATCCCGGAGGTGTTCCCTGATCCGGCTCTACAGATCTGTCAAATGCCGTTGGTGTTTTTTCAATTTCCTTTTCCTCTGTTTCCACCTGGGCAACATCCTCGCTTTCCTCAATTACTTCTTCTACTATATTTGCTATGGTTGATCCTTCTACGATCATATCAAGCTGACCTTTAGGCACAAAACTGGTGACTACATATGGTTTATCTTTAATATACGTATTATACACCCGCCATACGTCCTCGATAGTTACGGCCTTTATCCTGGCAATATCCTTCTCTATATATCCGGGATCACCAATAAATGTATTATAAAAAGCTAGTTGAAAAGTTTTATTTAAAATACTCTGAAGTCCATTATAAAAACCAGTCTCTAAACCAGCCTTTACTCTTTCAACATCAATTTCTGAAATACTATCTTTTTCAAATTTCTCAAAAGATTCAAAAACAGCTTTTTCAATTTCATCGAGGCTTTTGCCTTGATTGGCTGTGATATTTATCCTGAATAATCCCGCTAATTCCATTGAGTTATTACGCACTGAGGTCCGTGAAGTCAATTCTTTATCCTTAATCAACACTTTATACATTGGCGCTTTTTTGCCATCTGAAAGAATCTGAGCCAGGAAATCCAATGCATATGCATCATCATGATATTGCTCCACTACCGGCCAGATCATATTTAGTTGAGCAGCATTGGCCCGTTCATCCTCATGATACAACTTGATGGTTTCGTCCAAGGATACATTCTGAGGAGCTAAAGCTGTTACATCAAGTCCCCTTTTTATTTCACCAAAATATTTTTCTACAAAGGCTTTTGCCTGAGCCGATTCAAAATCTCCGGCGACCACAAGCGTAGCATTGTTTGGTCCGTAAAATTTTTCATAAAACTCAACTACATCAGCAACAGAAGCATTTTTAAGATCTTCCATTTCGCCAATTACCTGCCAGTTGTACGGATGCCCTTCCGGGAATATTGCTTTGTGGATCACATAATCTGTATGTCCGTATGGATTGTTATCATAACTTTGTCGCTTTTCATTCACTACTACATCTTGCTGATTGGCAAAAGCGCTTTCTGTAATGGTATTTTTAAAAAATCCCATTCGGTCAGATTCCATCCACATGATGGTTTCCAATGCATTTTTTGGAACAATCTCATAATATGCCGTTCCATCCTCGAAGGTAAATCCGTTTAATGTCCCTCCGGCATCCTGAATCTTTTTAAAAAACTGATCCTGCCCGATATGTTCAGATTCCTGGAAAAGCATATGCTCAAACAGGTGTGCGAATCCGGTTTTACCGGGTTTTTCACGATTGGAACCTACGTGATAAATAACCGCCAGTGAAACAATCGGATCGGAATGATCCTGATGCAAAATAACCTGAAGGCCGTTTTCAAGATTGTACTTTTCAAAATCAACTGATAAGGTTGCGTCAGATTTTCCTTTTTCGAAATTGCAACTACTCACGAAAAGGAAAAGTAGTATCGCGATAAAGGAAACTTGGAAATTAGAGGTTTTCATTGTTCTTAATAATTTAGTTTAAATATTTGTTGATAGGCAAAATATGGTTTTTAAAACAAAAGAAGTTTTGTGTTTAACTAAAAAAATAATAATCTAAGATAATTATTTAAAAGAGCCGAACAAACTATTTGGGAATTATAGTCATAAACCTGATGTTTACATTTTATTCTGTTCATGCAATTTTCATTAGATTATTTTTATGGTAAAATATATACTCAACGATAAAATAATAGACCAGGATAAGGCCTTTATTCATGTAAGCGACCTGGCTTTACTACGAGCTTATGGCGTATTTGATTTTTTCAGATTGGTCGGACTCAAGCCTGTTTTTTTTGAAGATCACATCGAGCGGTTTTTCAAATCTGCCGATGCCTTAAGACTGAAATGCCCGGTGGGAAGGAAGAAATTGAAATCCATGATATTGGAAATTATCTCCATCAACAAAATCGAAAATTCCGGAATCCGAATCGTATTATCAGGTGGCGAGTCGCCCAATGGATATGCGATTGGAAGTCCAACGCTTTTTGTGATCAATGAAGCAATCAGTCCGTTGCCTGAAAACCATTTCAAAGATGGGATTACCTTGATCAGTCATGAATACATGAGGGATATTCCTGAGGTAAAAACAATCAACTACCTGATGGGCATTTACAAAATGCCTGAAATACAAGCGAAGGGCGCGCTTGATCTCCTCTTCCATTGGAAAGGCAAAATTTCGGAATTGACAAGAAGCAATTTCTTCCTTGTAGATCAAAATGATACGATCGTAACACCGGGGAATGGGATATTAAAAGGCGTCAACAGAAAACATGTACTGAAAATTGCCCGGAAGAAATTCAAGGTCGAAGAGCGAGACCTTTTCATGAAGGAATTGGCGAGTGCCAAGGAAGCATTCATTACGGGAACTACAAAAAAAATTATGCCTGTTTGCCAGGTTGATGATCAGGTCATTGGCGATGGAAGTCCAGGATCGGTTACTATGGCATTGCAGCTTCTATTTGAGAAGCACGTGGAAGCATTACTCAGGGAGAAATAGATTGAAGATAGATGCCCAGCGCTGTTTGTAGTGTTCCGAAGGCCTGCCCGTCGATTAGGCCGGGATCACTGCACATTTTTTATGATATATGAATTCGCTGACTCCTTTTTTCAATCCTCATTCCTTTGCTCAATGAAGGGATCACAAATCCTATTCTTCATCCAGGATTTGAAGCCTTGCAGACGCTAAACAGCGGGGCATTCAGCATGGACTACTCGCTGGGTCTTACAGACCGCTCATAGTCCTACTTATTGTAGCACGTTTTTATTCCAATGTTTAGACTGCATAATGCAGGAGATAATTATTGATACTTGTAAAGAGTTAGAAATCACGGCATTGAGTTTAGGTTAATAATATCTCAGCAGGAATTTTAAGTCCTTTATACAACGATTTGACCATCTTTAAAGTCAAATCCCTTTTCCGGTTCAGAATTTCGCTTACTCTACTTTGACTACCAAGATATTTTACCATATCAGCTTTTGTCATTCCCATTTGTTCCATTCTGAATTTTATTGCATCAATTGGATCCGGTGGAGCTATTGGGTAATGTTTCATTTCATACGATTCTACTAAGGTTACAAGTAAATCCAATTCATCACCTTCTGGCGTATCTTTTGTTGCCCCCCACAATTCTTCAATCCGTAAGATTGAATGGTTGTAATCCTCTTGTGTTTTAATTGGTTTAATATCCATATCTAAATCTTTTTTACATCAATTTTGTCATATTCCTTATGAGTCCCAATAAATCGAATAAAATCACCTGGAATTCATAATCGATTGCAACTACTAATCGATAACTATTGCCCTTAATATTAAAGACAACTCTACCTTCTCCTATTATACTGGCATTTTTATATTGTTGTTTTAGCTCATTGGAACTATTCCACTCAGCTGTTTTGGCATCATGATACCATGCCCGTAAAGAAGTCTCCGAATCAGCATTCTCAGGCTTTTCATAGAACTCTCTTATAGTTCTAAATGCGATTATCCTCATAATGCAAATCTAATAAAAATCAACAAACATCCCAAATTGGGATATGGCTTTGTATTTGTTTTTTTGAGGGATTTGTTATTGAAATGTGCTTCAAACTTGTCAAGTTACACGAAAGTTGAAGCGGGCTACACCCCTTGAATTTACCACTATCACGCCTATTTTGTATATACAATGTTGAACTAAATCCCTACGGGATAGCCTTATTGACTCGAAACCGATCAGCTTTCTTTCAAATCCAAATAAATACTCCTGGATCTATCATGGCAATACCCCTTAGTTTCCTGCCCAAAATCCTTTGCAGGCTGCAACATTTTCGGTTAAACATACATAGCAGCCAGATTCTACTCCCTACACTTTCCCCCGAGAAATTCAAAAACCGTCGATAAGTGCATAGCAAAAATCCGGGATGTAGTCCAACACAGACTACTTGCTGGGTCTTACAGACCGCTCATAGTCCTATTTATTAGCTTTCGTTTTTTTCTCTTTTAGCTGATTCGAGATGTTCAATAAATTCCTTTATTGTAGTTGATGGATTATCGTGGTTAATAAGTTGCTCCGATCTTAAGATTGCATTATTGACTGAATCAATTAATATCCTTTTTAAACTGTCTGTTAATTTCCCTTTTTCGTAATTAGGTAATATATCTTCCACTGCCCTAATGCAGTTCGATGATGATATATAATTCCTTTGATCTCTAAAATGAAGAAGGAACCACAGTTCAATGCATGGGTTTGACACTAAAAGGATCTTATTTATATTTTTGAGCCTATCCAGAGTCCCCTCGACATCAAGATCATACATTAAGAATATTTCATCTTTTTTATGTTGAGTCTTCGTTTTTAGGTAATTATTAATAAACCTGTTTGAAATGTTATCTCCTGCACGTTTTGAATTGATTTCAATCGGTATTCTATATATACTCCGCAAGAATTTCACATATTCTTCTTCCGTTTGACCTTCACAGAAAACGAAGAAGGTTGGATTAATTCTTTTACCTCTTGGCTTTCTTTTACTCGCCATCGAAAATGGTTTTCAGACTTGATTTAGTTTCATCAATAAAAGGAATTGCATCAAATCTTCCTTGCAAGTAACCTTTTTCAGCATCCATATTCTCTCGAAAATCTTTGTAATCAAATAATGAGTATAAATCACTGGCCCCATTTTGGAGTTTGTTTACAAAATACACTTGATCTTTCCTGATTTTTCTAAGATCTAGGAGATTTGTATTGTGCGTGGTGAATATTAATTGAGCCTTTTTACTAACGTGGAACAAATAAATTATAAATTCCACCAGGTTAGAGTGTAAACTAGTATCAATTTCATCTATCAACAGAGTCTTGTTGTTCTTAACAATATCTAAAATACTCAATAAGATCACAAATAGCTTTTTAGTTCCTTGTGATTCTTCTGTATCAAAGTCAAACGCAATATTTGGGGCAGCCTTATGATAAGTTACAATCTTGAGGATTTCACCTTCAGAATCTTCATTGTTTACTGAATCCTTTTCAGCTCCGAAAGACAGTTGAAAGGATTTTAATTTAACCTTTTCCTTAGTATACGAAATGTCAGTAATGTCACTATCAGCAATCTGCAGCGCTTTAAGAAGAAATTCCTTATTCTGCATAAGGTTATTTTCTAAGGAACGGCTATTAAATCCAGTATATCCTAAAATGAATTGTTCATTGAAGAAATTAAATAATTCTTTACCAATAACTCTATCCATCTGGCTTGCCCTAGATATAAAAAGGGTTTTTACCGAAGTATTTTCGGCAACATCAAGAGGACGTTTAACTACGTTTGAGAATGAGTATTTATCCTTTTTATTTCCACTAATTCTTTCGTCTCTCCTGAAAACTTTAGCCTTTCTCCCATGAGGATAGTAATAAAGTTCCTCTGTAATGATCTCTGTTCTTGTTAGGGAATAAGAGTATTCGTATTCAATATCATTTGAAACAAATCTTATATAAAATACACTGGGTCTGTCTTGATAACCATCAAATTTGAATGGGAGGAAAGTAAATATACTATTTTCATTATGCAAATGGGATTGAAATACCATCCTACAACAAAATCTGATAGCCTTAATAATGTTGCTTTTGCCTGAGGCATTTGCTCCATAAATTGCAACAGATTTTAGGATATTGTCCTTTTCGTGCGGGAAAAAGTTATCCTCAAGCTCTTTTGCCTGTTTTGTTTGAATGTTCCCCGCTCGAAGGTCAAGAATTACCTCATCCTTGATAGAGAAAAAATTGCTTAAACGAATTTCAAGTACCATTTAACTTAAATATTTGTAGTAATTCTACAAATTAAGACATTTAAATCCTATAAACGTTTGATTTATTGAGATATTTCGGATGAACTTTCGCTAATGAAAGCTAATTGAGATAGAATAGCGGATTACTCCACCTATCCCCTCGCAGAACCGAGTACCGTGAAAACGGCACAGGCTGTACAGAATTCCCCCGATGCATCGGGGTTCCTCTGATATTACGTTTCGCTTTCAGTTGCACAATTTATACATTAAAGTGAACAATCTTCGGTTTGGGCAGTACAAAATGCTGCAACTGGGATTGCCTTCGTTTCACGAGGCTAGAGCGAAAGAGCATTTAGCAGCATTCCTTTCCCACGAGCCACTTGGATTAAGCATCTAATAGCGATTAACTTAGTTTCGCGCAGCCATGAGCAAATATTGCGGACTAGCTCAACCAACTTTGCTAGAACTTTGATGCCGCTGACTCGCATGGCAGCATACACGATATTGGTGTGCGTTGTCTATTTTCCTCTCTTTTTGGGATTAGTTCTATTGTCAAAAAAGTTTAATATCACTACTTCTTTATTTGTAAATCTATAGTAAATAGTCACAGGTTTTTCTAAAACGAATCCATATATTCCTTTTTCCTTATCTTGGATTCTTCCTGTCTGTGGAAAGTCAACTATAATGTCAAAAAAGGAATAAGTTCTTTCTAAAAAATCCACTGCGGCTGTTTGACCGAATTCTCTGTTAAGGTATACTAAAATTTCATCAAATCTTTTATCAGCCTTTTTTGTGAATCTTATTTTACGAACCATTTTGAATGCTTAGTCTTTAGTTTTTGGAGGTCAATTAAGTTTGCTTCATCAAAACTTTCATCATAAGCTTCATATAACTCCTTTTTTTGAACTGGGGATAGGCTATTAATTAATTCACCTTCTTTGTCGCCTCCTTTTGAGTCTAATATTTTATAAACAATCTCAAGGAGTTTATTATTGTCGGTCTTGTCAATTAAAGAGTGTAAATCATCCTTTATTTTTATAGTTTTCCTCATGCTTCAAATATACGGATTTATTCTTTTGTTGTTTGCGGAACTTTGAAATGCACACCAACGCTGGGTGTCTAGTAGGCAAGGGGAATTTCACCCCAAGCCTCTCGCAGAACCGTACTTGACAGTCTCCCGTCATATGCTTACGCCGAAGCTTTCGCAAGCGCTAAAGCTTTATGCGAACGCGGTCAGCATAGGCGCTACGGCTCTTCTAAAATTACTTACTAATATAAGCTCATCCTTTTGCAAGTTTGCAAGTTGTAAGTAAAATTAGCTAAGCCCTTTGCTCCACTTCCATTACAGAAGCTTCATCACTACTACGGGTTAGTCCGCCCCTGAATAACACATTGGTATTCTGCCTCCAGGTTATGCCTATTGCACATTTCCCTTAACATCACCATGCAGGTTCCCGAGTTCCGTAATTGAGCCCAAATAAAGTTCCCCGAAAAAACGGGGCAGGCTATGCCTCCTGAATGACGCCTGCCATGCGGACAGTAAACAGGTTGCCTCCGCATTTATCACTGCATACATACCTTTGCTGCTTTTGACAGATTGTAGCACGTTCCCGACACCTTCCCGAAATAAATTCAGTGATTTTATCAGGCATATTTATTTTAGTAAATTGGTTATTTAAATCTAAAATCTACTTTAAAGTTATATAACCACATGCTGTTCGACATGCGCTGCGCTAACATGTCGAACCAATGATAACTCAGGGTCTCCGACCCGGTCTTTTTCAAACAATGTATAAGCGGTTATAGTGCTTTGTACAGGATTACAAATCCTGTTTATCATGGCTTCCGGATGCCCTGCGGAACATCCGGAAGAGCTGGCTCGATCAGTTTTCTTTCAAATCCAAATAAATACTCCTGGATCTATCATGGCAATACCCCTTAGTTTCTTGGCCAAAATCCTTTGCAGGCTGCAACATTTCTGATTATTTTTGCTTAAACATAAATAACAGCCAGATTCTACTCCCTACACTTTCCCCCGAGAAATTCAAAAACCGTCAATAAGTACATAGCAATTCGCCCGGGATGTAGTCCAACATAACTTGCCCCGAAGGAAAGCGGGGGACTAATCGCTCGGTCTTGCAGACCGCTCATAGTCCTATTTATTAGGTGGTCGTAGCTTTTTCTTCCATTTTTTTCAGTTTTTCTTATGAATATTAATGTTTGTAAGAAGTAAGTAAGTATTATCTTAAAAATTGTATCATTTCATCAACAATTACTAAAGAATCAACACATTCTTCAATATATTTCTGTCCTTTATTAATAACTTCATGTTTGTCATAAATTCGTACAATTCGCAATTCGACCAACTTATATTGTTCCATTTTTCTAATTATATAGTTAACATCATCTATTGTCGTTTTTGTATCTACAACTATTTGAGCAACAACCCTACTATTATAATTTTGCACTCTTATTTGATAGCGTTCACGAATAACATAATGAAAATGAATAAGTTTTTTAAGAATTTCTAGAAATTTTTCTTTATTATTTTTAATAATTTTTATTGCTTTTGTAGATGGATTTTTTCCTTCGATTTGTATACCAATGCTAAGATTATACGCATTCATAATCACACTTATATGGATTTGATTAATTAAAGATTCATCACTAAATTTAATTGCACCCCAAACATGTTCTTTGTCTAGATTACCAATATGCAATTTACAACCTTTGTAAAAATCATATTTTTGATCAATTATTTCCTTAGATTCAGTTAAAAACTGTTCGAGCTTTTCTTTCACTCGCTTTCTCTCATCTTCAGCTAATCTTAAATTCTCATTTTCTGTAAACAGAAATGATTCAAAATCCCGATTACTCCAACCGTTAAAAGGTATCATGTTTAATTCCTCCATAAAATCAATGAATTGCTTAGAAAGAAAATTTGTTATAGTATTTTTTGGATAAGTATTTCTATCACGCTCTTTTATTATGAAGTCAGCTATCTCAAACCAGTTTAAAAAAATAACATTATTATCACAATATTTTTGCTTAATTTCTTCTTTATACTTTTTCTTACTTATATAAAGTATATATCCACTGGTGTTCTTAATGTGATTTTGAAGCTGATCACCGTCAAATGGTGCTCCATATTTTGATTCAATGTAAATATCACATTCATTGGCACGAATAAGAGCATCTGGTCGGCTTTCAGAATTTGCAACCTGTATGTCAAAAATAACATTATCTGGAGAAATAATTATGCCAATGTTTTTTAAGAAATCCTTTATTAAGTTCTTATCTGAATGTTCAAATAAATTGATCAAGGATTTTGTAATGTTATCCTCTAATTGTCTATCAACTTGCGTTTGATTTACAGAAGCACCTCTAAAATACACGAAAATATTTCGATAAGGGCTTTGTTTTATCATGTGTTAATTTTTTTCTTCATTTAATATAAATTAAGTAATTATTACAATCAATTAACTCAACTGCGCCAGTCAGTCTTTCTTTTTTTGCATAAGTTACAAAGCCGTTAAAGATTTTTCTGAGAGCTAATTAGTTTCTTAATGCCTTGCTATGACACCTAATTGAGATAGAATAGCGGATTACTCCACCTATCCCCTCGCAGAACCGAGTACCGTGAAAACGGCACAGGCTGTACAGAATTCCCCCGATGCTTCGGGGTTCCTCTGATATTACGTTTCGCTTTCAGTAGCACAATTTATACATTCATATGGATAATCTGCGGTTTGGGCATTACAAAATGCGGCATTAAGGTCGTGTTTAATATTTACGCCCTTCATTTTTCCTTAACAAACACAAAAACCTTCAGTACGTACATAGCAAAAATCCGGGGTGTAGTCCAACATAACTTGCCCCGAAGGAAAGCGGGGGACTACTCGCTGGGTCTTACAGACCGCTCATAGTCCTATTTATTACCTGCCGTATTTTTCTTTAAGTTCAAGTTTGTTTATTCGTGATGATATTGCTCCTGTCTGTCGTTGGAATATATCCGCAAGTTCTTTTGTTGATTTACCTTCGCAAAATAGTCGTTCGAGGTTTTCATCATCTTCTTTTGTCCAAGGTCGGTAAGCATTAGGGTGGATTTTGCGAATATTTTTCACAGAAGTTTGCTCGTTCATACTTATGCCAAGTTCAGGTGCAAGTTTTGCAAGTCCTTCAAAGAATGTAGAAAAATGCTCTTGAAATACCATCACTCTGTCGTGTTCATACTCACCCTTGTCGTTGCGTTTACTTTCAGAAATGACAAGATATTTAGTTCCTTCTCTTGACTTTTTTATGTCAAGAAAGTAAGTCCGCTTGCCAGCAGGAATTTTAATACTATTCAATTCTTTATTTTCCATTTGAGATTTTTTTATTAAGCCGCAAGTGGTGGAAGTTTAATATTTTTTACTTTAGCTCTTATTGAACTAAATCCCTACAGGATAGCTTTTTTGACACGATACCCGATCAGTTTTCTTTCAAATCCAAATAAGTACTCCTTAATCTATCATGGCAATACCCCTTAGTTTCCTGGCCAAAATCCTTTGCAGGCTGCAACAAAGCTGATTATTTTTGGTTAAACATAAATAGCAGCCAGATTCTACTCCCTACACTTTCCCCCGAGAAATTCAATAACCGTCAATAAGTACATAGCAATTCGCCCGGGATGTAGTCCAACATAACTTGCCCCGAAGGAAAGCGGGGGACTAATCGCTCGGTCTTACAGACCGCTCATAGTCCTATTTATTGTGCACCGTTATATTCTTAACCTACTTCTTTCTTGTCTTTTGCAATTCTTTTATTTCTGTTTCCATACTATCAATAATAATCTCCTTTTCATTTAGTTCTGAATCTATAGTGTCAACTGTCTTTTTTAATTCCTGATTTTGTTGGTAGTAATCAATTTTGTCTTTGTCAAATTTGGAATTTCCAATATGATAACCAAAACCAAATGCACCTCCAATGATTACAAGAAAAATACTCCAAAAGGCTAGATTTTTTCCTAATGTATAAAAATGTGAGGGTCTTGATCGTTGTCCGTTTTTGTTATTTTCAATGCCCACATCAAGTCCATATTGTTGAATCTCGTTTATGTAACTGTTTAAATATTCTTTTGCTTGTTGTTTACCTTTTACCATTCTCCTTTGTCGCATTCCCAAATCGGTCATCGCAACATCAATATTATAACTGATGTCCTCCAATTGTGATATTTTTTGGCTCGCATGTTTGCCAAATATTCGTCTGATGAAATTACAAGTTTGGTCTGTCCAAACGATAGGGTCGAAGTTATCGACGTTAAGTTCTGTTATTCTGTCTTGTAGGGTTTGTATTGCTTGTTTTTCTTGATTAGTCATTGTTTTCATTTATTAGATCCTGGGAATCGTTTTTTTTAGTCTGAATTTGTTCTTTTATGTGCATTTTGCTGAATTCTCAATTCATTGAAAAATCTTTCACAAACGTGGCTTCTAAGTAATTACCTTCACTCATTTAAAAGGAGGGGAATGGTGCACAATTGAGATAGAATAGCGGATTACTCCACCTATCCCCTCGCAGAATCGAGTACCGTGAAAACGGCACAGGCTGTACAGAATTCCCCCGATGCATCGGGGTTCCTCTGATATTACGTTTCGCTTTCAGTAGCATAATTTATACATTCATATGGACAATCTGCGGTTTGGGCAGCACAAAATGCGGCATTAAGGTCGTGCTTAATATTTACGCCCTTCATTTTCCCTCTCCAAACACAAAAACCTTCAGTACGTACATAGCAAAAATCCGGGATGTAGTCCAACATAGCTTGCCCCGAAGGAAAGCGGGGGACTAATCGCTCGGTCTTACAGACCGCTCATAGTCCTATTTATTGTGTGGCGTTATTTTATTCTTTTATAACCTCAGCAAGGAAGTATTTGGATTTACTTGTTCCTGAAATACGCCCAAATTACACCCATACTAATAAACCCAGCTCCTGTCCCTATCGTTCCACCAACATCTGGCGCATCAAACGCATTTCCAATTCCAGCACCAATTAACACACAGCCCACAAATACAACTACTACAATTGCTAAACTGCTTTTCTTTTTTTCTTCCATTTTATTGTTTTTAATTGTCTTACTCGTATGGCTTTTCAGTTTCGCCCCGTTTATAAAGTGGTCTCTGGTCTCCACTTGGAATTTAATATGAGTTACTCAATTTATTTCATTCATTATATGTTCCTTGTAAAATGACACACAATTGAGATAGAATAGCGGATTACTCCGCCTATCCCCTCGCAGAACCGAGTACCGTGAAAACGGCACAGGTTGTACAGAATTCCCCCGATGCATCGGGGTTCCTCTGATATTACGTTTTGCTTCCAGTAGCACAATTTATACATTCATATGGACAATCCGCGGTTTGGGCAGTACAAAATGCGGCATTAAGGTCGTGTTTAATATTTACGCCCTTCATTTTCCCTCAACAAACACAAAAACCGTCAATAAGTACATAGCAACTTGGTCGGGATGTAGTCCAACATAACTTGCCCCGAAGGAAAGCGGGGGACTACTCGCTCGGTCTTGCAGACCGCTCATAGTCCTATTTATTGTGTGCAGGCATTATTTTACAATTCTTTTCCGAATCTTGTTTGTCATCGTTTTAATGTATCCAACTAATTCGATTACATCTTTTTCTTTTACTACAATTCTTTGTCCTTCTTTATATTTTTGATCCAAGGATTTTTCCAAATACTTTAGGTCAACAATACCTTCCGTATGTTGAAGTAAATGCCTTCGTTGAAATAAAATATTAAGTCTTTTAAACTCATGTTCACTTAGCCAATCAATATATGATTCTTTTAGTAATTCTTTCCATAGTCTTCCTCCAACATCAAGTTTTTGAAAGGCATTGAAAGGAACTTTTGGTAAAGCGTTTTTATGTTTCGGGTACATCACATCACAAAACCTCTGAAAAGCAACTACACAATCTAAAAGTCCTTTTTCGATCAGGCTTTGACAAGTATTTGCTGATTGATCTTTACTAACTTCATTAAGAGCGATTCTAATTTTATGAATATTTTTAATTGAGTCTTCTATTTTATTGATTGTATTTTTAAATGTCCGTTCCGCAGAATTATGGCCACAACATGGACAAAAGAATGCACTTCCAATTACTGAAAACCTTGAATCACAGTTTTTACATTGGATTTTTTGTTCGAATATATCTTTGGCCGGAATGGGCATAATTATTTTTTCGGGAATGTGCCCTTGAACGCTTATGCTCATAGTAATGAAACCACCTTTTGGTTGACGTCTATTAAAATCCCTAGCGCCTTTCTTCATCGCTTTATGAATTTTACTTTCAAGGTACGCAGCCCCTTGTCGCTCGAAATTTTTTACTTGTTCGGTTGTCCAAAATGTGTCACTTGTTGATTCCTTTCCGCACATTGGACAATAAATAGCCTCATCTTTAAACTTTTCATTCCAATCCTCTTCATATACTTTAAATTGAAACATACATTCTTCATTAGGACATTCTCTATCAGAATAGCCCTCTTCGTCTATTTCAATTGGTATGGAAATTTTCATTCCATCTATTTTTTTAAGTTCATTCAAGAATTTTTCAAACATAATGTAGTTTTAACGTACAAGCTTGCACACAATTGAGATAGAATAGCGGATTACTCCACCTATCCCCTCGCAGAACCGAGTACCGTGAAAACGGCACAGGCTGTACAGAATTCCCCCGATGCATCGGAGTTCCTCTGATATTACGTTTCGCTTTCAGTAGCACAATTTATACATTTATATGGACAAGCCGCAGTTTGGGCAGTACAAAATGCGGCATTAAGGTCGTGCTTAATATTTACGCCCTTCATTTTCCCTCAACAAACACAAAAACCGTCAATAAGTACATAGCAAAAATCCGGGATGTAGTTCAACATAGCTTGCCCCGAAGGAAAGCGGGGGACTACTCGTTGGGTCTTACAGACCGCTCATAGTCCTATTTATTATGCCTTGTTTTTCTCTTTTAAATTGTTCATTAAATATTGTAAATGGTCAATACTCTTTTTCATTTCACTTTTTTGATCACCTTGAATTTTCGGAAGCAAATTAGTCAAATGATTCAGTGCTGTCTTTAAATACATAAAACTAAAGATTCTCGAAAGGTAGTTTTCTAACTCGTAGATGTCTTTCAGAAGATTCTCATTATTTAGATCTAATTTTTTAGTTAAATCAATTGCTGGAAAATATTTTGTGAGTCCTTTTTTAGGAAATGAGTCGTTGTGCTTTATTGAATTAGCAATAAGTCTAAATTTGTTTCTGAAATCAAAAAAGTCACTCTTAAAGTCAATGTCCAAATCGGAAACTTCTTTGTAGCTTGAATTTGTCTCTGAATTCACATAAGCCACCATTTCATTTTCAAAGTTTTCCAATTTGTGATAAAGACCAATATAGAATAAGTTGACAAATGAGTTCCTTTGATTTTCAAGCCTATTTCTACTAGTTAAATATTTTTTGTAAATGTCATTGTTTAAAGTCTCAAAATAGTTATGTTCTAATTTGTCTATAGCGGGCAAAATTGCTTTTTGAACGAAGTCAATATAAACTGAAATATCGCTAATAATTTTTAATGGCAGGGTTGATAGAGAATCTTGTGTAATTGAATCTTCATTAAATTTTTGGTTTTTAATTATCCAATCTATTAAGTCTTTCATTAGCTATCTTTATCCTTGTTGGTTTTTTTTAATAAGGCATAACGCCGGTGTATGTGCCGTGCAACTTCGTTTCTTACGATCATAAAACTAGCAATATTTGCGTAGATTCAAATAGATTAGTTCGTGTCCAGCGGAGCTCAAAGCAAAAGCACCTGCAAACTGGGATTGCCCTCGTGTCACGCGGCAAGTGCGAAAAAACATTTAGCAGCGTTCCTGCCCCACCAGTCACTTGGATTAAGCTTCCAAAAAGCGATAACCTGAGTTTCGCGCTGCTACAAGCAAATATTGCGGACTAGCTCAACCAAATTTGCTAGAACTTTGATGCCGCGAATTGCGCATGGCAGCATACACGATATTGTGTGCTGCCCTTTCAATTTTCTTTTACAAACGTGTCAAAGTAGTTCCAAAAACTTTTACTCAAGAGTTCATTGTTAGTCTGTATGCGTACTACTGATTCTGTCGTTTTTTCAATTAGTCGGAAGTAGCCTTGTTTGGGATGGTCAATGTAGTATTCCATCCGATTTTGAAATAGTCGGTATAAAAGTTCTACTACCTCATTGATTTTGAATGTCACCATTGCACCGTTGGCAACACCTGTACTAAAGTCAATTAACTTAGTCAAGGGATGGACTTGTTTGTAGAAGTTAGATTTGCTCACGTCCATGCAGTAAAAAATAACTGGTTTTCCTGTGCTCAAAGCCATAGCTGCTTCAGCGTCTTTTCCATAACTCTCTTTGAACCCGGCAGAGTAAATCAGCACTTTAGCGCACCTAACCATAAGACATTCAATTAAACCCTTATCTTCATGTCCATCCGCAGAACTCAATGTAGGGTCGAAATATCGTAAGTGAAGGTTACTAATCTTTGGGGCTTTGAATAGTTTATCACATGTCTTTGCCATTTCAATGAAGTCCTTCTTGTTTCTCATTGAAGTAGCAACATATACGTCAAGGTCGTTTACAAGTGAGAGATAGAACTTCGTATTTTGAAGCCCTTTTTCTCGTGCTTTGAAGAATTTCTCCGCTATTTGACTATGCTTTTTATCAATATCCTCCTCTGTTGAAATGACATCTTCCATGATGTCTTCTGCTGAAAATAGTAGTTGTTGTAATGTAGCTGCATATTTATCCTTAGCCTTATCAGAGAAGTTCCCTTCAAACAGTTCTTTTACCCTGATTCGTTTTCTTCCCTGTTTTACAGCTTGTTTGTAATTCTCAATAAGAAACTGTTTCAAATCTTCTTTCGATTTTGGTATGGCTTCGTATGTTTTGCATGCCATCTCTGAGATTAAATACCTGTCCTCTTGCGGAATATCTTCAAAGTCTAAAGTTTCTCCTCTCCGCATTATTATTTCAGTTGGGAAACGCTTACTTTCAAAGAAACTATGCAGCTGGTCTTCCTTCTTTTTATTCAAATGATTAAATCCGTTAGTGATGTTTCCATAGTAAAGCAGACTGTCAATATATATTCGTCTTATGCCCCAACGCAGATGTTGAAGAGAAACTATTGCTTCAAACTTTTTGAAATGTCCCTCAAAGTCTTCAACCGTTCCAACGTCATAAGTATGGATTTCGGGCGTTGACAACCAGTAGTATTTAAAGAAACCGTAAGTAATTCCTGCCAGTCCCGAAATAGTCAAAAGTTGGTCAAGTTGAACCTTTGTCAAAGGATTGTCGTCAATGTATGCTAATCTTGAGAATACTTCTTCTTTTCCTTTTGCACTTAAGAAGTACTCTAAACCGTCCGTTTCGGGATTTGAGAGTAACTTAAAATACTCTATGACGTCGTCTTTTTTCATATTTCTTGTCCTTTTGTGGTTGCACACAACAATTCACTATATGCACCTTTCTAAAAAGGTACACATACCCTGAAATATCACGAAATATATGCACCTTTTTGAAAAGATACATATATTTCTTTTGTATCAGGAGGGTAAATCTAACAGATTATTGATGGAATAAAAATTTGTCTGTTTCCCTTCACAAACTAAACAAGGCTTGTATTGATTGCAAATCCGTGCCTTGTTCCGATACCCACCCCTGGTCGAAGCTTTTGCAAGAACCACCCAAATGCCAATAGTTACACGGTTGAAGTATCGCTTCACCTGTCCGCCGTAGGAGAGCTAATTCTCAACCAGTGGGGGCTTGAATAGGATTGCAAATCCTTTTTATCACAACTTCGACATGCCCTTCGGAACATATCGCAGAGCGGGTGCCTTAGCATTAGCGACCTGCCTACCGCAGGGTTGAGAAAAATGAAAATATCGCCAAAAGTATCATTTCTAATTTTGCAGAGTTTCCGTTCAGGGGTAGTTAGTTTAAAAAGACTTCCGTTTGCGCAAAACACAATAGGTTTGTCCTTCCCTGGCCTACGGCAAGGCAAACCACGCTGTAAACCGGAAATTGTAGCCTACAGAAATCACTTTTCGGCGAAGGAAGCGTTTCCGCACTGTCCAATTGGCAGACCTTCGTCGTGTTTCTGCAATTTGGAAAGTACAGAAAGTACTTTTCAGCGTAGAATACTTTCTGTAGCGTACAGAAAGTTGCCGACGGCGAAGGAAGCGGTTCTGTAGCAGCGTGCATCTATTAGGTTTCCAATTCAAAGTCTTAGCGAGACGACTAAGACTAAATGAGTATTGGCAAGATTCCGGATATTACTTCCGCAGTACTACAGTAATTCCGGAATGACGGTAAGGTTAAACCCGATTTTTATCTCTCTGCGTATTTTGCGCTTCTTATATTTTCTTTGCGTGAAATTTTTAAATCATAAAACCAGAAACAGACTGGGGAAAAACCCTTTTTTTTATCTTGAAAATCATGAATCAAAACCAATGATGGGTCTGCAATTTGTCGTACACCCACTCCGAAAAATCTGATTTCGTTAATTTGCAATTCTTTACCCATGATCCCAAATGCAGAAATCACGATGCCGTTCAATTTAATTTCAGCGAATCTACCTTTTCCAGTGTACTGGGGTTGATCACTTCCATTTCTACACTATTCCCATCAATATGAAATAACACCAAAGCATTTTGTGTTGTAAAACCAGAGGTAAATGGCGTCCATGGAGTTTGTTCCTGTGAATAATAAGGCGCACCTGCCGCACCATTATTAATCTGATAAACGGTTCTTTTCAATTCAATCTTCTGAGGCAAATAAACTTTTGGGTATCGATTGGTTTCAGGGCCGACCTCTGTTTTGCAATAGTTATGTTCATCTCCGGTGAGTATTGCTCTTACTTTGGCGCTTTTATTTACAACGATTTCCAACAATTCATCTCTGCGCTCAATGATTCCTTTAGCGAGCCTTTTTCCCGCCACTACTGCCCTATAGTCGTTTTTGCCACCATACCACATATCATCCTGTATGTGACCTCCGTTGGGAAAAAATGGCGTGTGCTGTGTCACAAATATGTGATCAATATTTTCGTCTTTTTCCAATTTTGATATCGTTTTCTCCAGCCAACTAAGCTGATTATCCATAATATATCCATGGAGATTTCCTGACACAAACTGAAGAAATCTCGAAGAAGGCGCATACCAATAGTTGGAATTCATAACCACCATCGCCACATTATCATAGGTATAATAGTATACATTTTCCGAATAACCTGGAAAATCCTCAGTAGAGGTGGAAGGGTCATAAGAGGCCCCGTCTTCACTAACTGGACCATTGGTAGGATTCACAAATTCTTTTGCATAGAGATATTCTGATGATTGCGTATTGAAAGGAAATTTATCAACATCTATTCTAATTTTAGTTTCAGGATCAAAGTATGTATTCGTAAGCGCTTCATGGTTTCCCATGCCGGTGTAGACGGGAAAATAATGCGCAAAGGGTTCAATTGATCTTTTCCAGTTCGCATATTCGAGTTCAGCTTCATCCATATATGATTTGTATCCGGTAATCATAGGCTAAATCTCATTTTGAGGTGTTAAGAAAAATAGTTGGCTATTCTGAAGTAGAAAAAATTTCTATCTCTAGTGCCCTGATTTATCATGACAAATCTTTGAATTCTGCTGTTTATATTTTCA
>SDBV01000715.1_pt1 | contig 47967 bp, 36 predicted proteins | sample 2277081 | NCBI WGS metagenome assembly SDBV01 (sample SAMN10402039, study PRJNA504765) | marine sediment metagenome | isolation source: marine sediment core GS10_PC15, 223 cmbsf | place: Arctic Ocean: Southern Knipovich Ridge | collected 2010
AGCGATCAGTTTGTTTATCTGGAGAAGCCAGCATTGGTTCTCCCAGAGCGAAAAGGTAATCGTGGCCCAAAGCCAAAACGTTTAACTGTCACGGAAGAAAGCGTAAAGGTGTCGGACTACATCGGAATGGATTAAACTGTCAGCGATGTAAGTCCTTGACAGCCTGGTGTTTCTAAATTTTCGATGAATTTTTTTTTCGATTGAATTTGAGTCATCTCTAAATTCAATCGACACGGTTAGACATTATGTTGATTGAAATAAAGATACTATTTTTACAGACCTAATAGTCAGTCGAAAAGCCCGGACTTATCAACAAATATCAAGAAAATAATAAACATTACGCATCTGTAATTCAAATATTTACAAGGTTTTCTACCTGACTAAATGAACTAACAGTTGTTAAGCTAGAAACTATAGGTTTTTTGGACTAATTCAGCTATTCCAAAGAACTTTTTTAAAGTCGTAAAGTAGAATTAAATACCCTATCTTTTCTTGCTCAATCCGATATATTTGCGAAACAGTTCGAGTTCATTTTCATCGTAAATGGCATGATCAGTAGTATACAGATCATGCTGCCATACTTCAGGTTCACCCTGGCCAGGTCTCCAGCCCCAGGCCAAGTGTGTTTGGGTCTTGCCATTGACCAGTTCTTTGTCTATTAATTCCGGATTGAAGCAATAAGGCATCCACATTTCAGTGTAGCTGATCGCATTGGCCGGGATATAATTGAATCCACATGGCCACTGCTGCTTTGCATACCATGCGTTGGCTTCCTTTTTTGACCAGCGGTCAGTATTTTCTGCGTTCAGCGCTGCGGGTTCTTCAGCATTTGTGCTGAGCGACAGCAACCCTGCCAACAATATCAGAAAAATGTGCTTCATGGTGCCTTCCTGTTTATAAAATTAATTATTTTTATTACGAAATTAAAACCACAATCAAGATTATAAAAGTAAGTCAAATGAAGCATAAAATAAGGTATTTACTTATCCCTGGAATTCTGGCTATCTTACTGTTTTCGCAGTGTCGTACGACAAACAGCGAATTATCAGCGAACAATTTTTTAAATCCTTCGACTGAGAACAGACCCCTGGCCCTCTGGACATGGATGAATGGCTATGTGGATACAGCAAAATTGGTCTATGAGCTGAATGAGATGAAGGATAAAGGGATGCGCGGGGCGCTGATCTGGGATATCGGTTCGCTGGCCGACCCTGGTAAAATTATTCCTGAAGGACCTGCCTTTCTTGGTTCTGAATCACTGGAGTATATATCCCTTGCCCTGAAAACAAGTGGTGAACTGGGTCTTGATCTTGGTATGGTTGCTTCGAGCAGCTGGAATGCAGGTGGCGAATGGGTCCAAGAAAGCGATGCCAGCATGCAACTGTTGTGTACAACCCAGATGGTGGAGGGCCCGGTCAAAGAAAAGATCACAATTGAACCACCAGAATCAAGAAGGGGCAAAGTAGAGCTTTACTCCCTTTTAACGTCCATTGCGATGCCCTCTACAGGCTCTAAGGTGATTGACAGTTCAGGTGATAAAACCATTGCCCTGGATGGTTTTACATCAGAAGATAAAATCATTGAATGGGAGGTGCCGGAAGGCAGGTGGGAGGTATTCTCATTTTTTATGTGTAATACAGGACAAAATCTCGTTTGTCCGAGTCCTAACTCAAACGGTCTGGTCATCGATCATCTGAGCAAGCAAGCGACTAAGCGGCACTTTGACTCTATCCTGGCAAGATTAGATCAGGTAAGTTCACCTGACAATCATATGAAGATTTTGATGCTTGACAGTTATGAAGTTTGGAGAATGAAAGACTGGTCTCCGCTTCTTTTGAAGGAGTTTATGGACCGGTATGGATATGATCCTGCACCCTTCCTTCCTTTACTCCTGGGGTATACTCATAAAGACAGTGTAATTGCTGAACGGTTCCGGGGCGATTACAGTCGCCTGGTGAGTGACATGATGATTGAGAACCATTTCGGCCAGTCTGTAGATATCGCAAACGAAAATGGTATCCAGATGTTAACGGAGGCAGGCCACGGAGGATCTCCCAGGGTTGACCCGCTGAAAGCCCTGGGTCATTCCCATATACCAATGGGCGAATTCTGGAACAGAAAACGATTCTGGGTTACAAAGGAGGCGGCCAGTGCAGCCCATATTTATAACAGGAATCTGGTGGCCGCTGAATCGCTTACCGGCTGGAACCACTGGCAGCATGGTCCTTCCGATTTTAAACAGTTGATGGATATTGCTTTTTGTGAAGGACTGAACCAGGTCGTGTTTCATACTTTTGCTCATAATCCTGATATAGCCGGAATTCCGGGGTTCACCTATCATGCCGGTGAGCATCTGAATGTCAATACCACATGGTGGAACATGGCTACTCCTTTCATGGATTATATCAGCAGATGTTCATACATGCTGCGACAGGGGCTGTTTGTGGGTGATGTATGTCTCTATTATGGTGATCAGGCACCTAACCTTGTTCCTTCAAAGCGGATCGATCCCAATATCAAGCAGATCTTTGATGACACACAATGCCTGCACTGTGGTCAGCCAAAACCTGTCAATCCCGGCGAGCTCACCGGTTACGACTTTGATTACATGAATGCAGAGATCATTACATCTGTGATGAAAGTTGAAGATGGAAAAATAACCTTGCCTTCAGGTCAGACCTACAGGGTGATGTTGTTGCCAGACAGGGACGATATATCGTTGGAAGTGCTGATGAGCCTGGAAAAACTGGTATACGAAGGTGCGATCATTATCGGTAAAAGACCCGAAAGGACTACATCACTGAAGAACTATCCGGACTGTGATAAAGAGGTTCTCGCAATTGCCAATAAACTGTGGGGAGAGTGCGATGGGAAGACCATCTTATCGAACGAATATGGCGAAGGCAGGGTGTATTGGGGGTTGACTGTGAAACAGGTTTTGAAGGAACTGGATATTCAACCCGATTTCGATGTAAAAGGTATTGATAATGCTGATAACCATATTGATTACATCCATCGTCGTACAAATAAAGAAGATATTTACTTTGTTTCTAACAGTAGTCCAAAAGCGGCACAGGTGACCTGTGTTTTCAGGGTTGAACCAAACATGGTTCCTGAACTATGGGATGCTGAAACAGGTTTGATTCAAAGAGAGGTCGTGTATTCAAAGGAGAAGAACGGTCTTGCTATCGAACTGATTCTTGATCCACTGGAATCAAGGTTTGTGGTGTTCAGGGATAAATCAACAGGTAAGAGTGATGCAGCACTGAGCTGTGATCTGCAATATGGCTTTTATCCTGATAAGGAGAGGGGCAATCTTCCTGAACCCATTGATATATCTGAGAAATGGCATGTTAGCTTCAATCCGGAGATGGGTGGTCCGGAATCGTATCAGATGGAAAAGCTGACAAGCTGGTCAGATATTGATGTGGAGGGAATAAGGTACTATTCAGGAACAGCAACTTACTCCAGGGATTTTAACATCAAGGAGGAATCACTTTCGAAAGGGACGGAGGTTTTTGTTGCTTTCGAAGATATCCAGGAAATGGCCCGGATTTTTGTGAATGGAAAAGATTGTGGTATTGTATGGACACCTCCTTACAGGGCTAATATTACTCCCTGCATTATCCCAGGATCAAATAAAATCGTTGTAGAGGTGGCAAATACATGGAACAACCGGATTGTCGGGGATATAAAAAGCCCGGATTTGAAGGCCTATACCAACACAAATATTAAGAATAAGTTTAAAGCGAGCAGCCCCCTGCTTCCCTCCGGACTCATGGGTAAAGCTGAAATATTTTTCAGTAACTAATATGATACGGGCATAGTAAAATTGAAATCACAAAAGAGATGATTAAAAATATATCAGGGATTTTATGGGTACTCCTGTTCTTTTCAGCTGGAGTATCTGCACAGGATCAGGTTTTTACGAGACAAGATACATTAAGAGGAAGTATAACACCTGAGCGAGCCTGGTGGGATTTAACGTATTACCATCTTGCCATTACGGTTAATCCTGTCGACAGCAGTTTTACTGGCAGTAACCTGATTGGATACCGGGTGATTGAACCCGATCGGCTGATGCAAATTGACCTCCAGCCCCCAATGAAGATTACCAGAATTTCTCAGAAAGGAATTGATCAGGAATTCACCAAAGATGGGAATGCCTGGTTTGTCAAATTAAATGGTTCACAAAACCAGGGAGACATAAGGTATTTATTGGTTGAATTTTGCGGAAAGCCCAGAGTTAGTAAAAGACCTCCGTGGGAGGGAGGAGTGAGCTGGGGAAAGGATCATAATGGCAATCCTTTTATAGCAACAGCAAATCAGGGCGATGGTGCCAGTTTATGGTGGCCCTGCAAGGATCATTCCTATGATGAACCCGACAGTATGTTGATTAGTATAACGATACCTGACCCTTTAATCAATGTTTCCAATGGCAGGTTAAGGAATCTTGAACACCATACTAACGGAACAAACACTTCCCATTGGTTTGTTTCAAACCCGATCAACAATTATGGGGTGAACATTAATATCGGGGATTATATCCACTTCGGGGATGTGTATAAGGGAGAAAAAGGCAATCTTGATTGTGACTATTGGGTTCTTAGTTACAATGAAGAGAAGGCTAAAGTACATTTCAAACAAGCTCATCTAATGCTGGAAGCTTTTGAAAACTGGTTTGGCCCCTATCCGTTTTATGAAGATGGTTACAAGCTGGTAGAGGTTTCTTATCCGGGAATGGAACATCAGAGTTCAGTGACCTATGGAAATGGATTTAAAAATGGATATGGCGGCAGGGATGTCAGCAGTACAGGATATGGGATGAAATTTGATTTTATTTTAGTCCATGAATCTGGTCATGAATGGTTTGCGAACAGCATAACCTATAGGGACATTGCCGATATGTGGATCCATGAAAGTTTTACTGCCTATTCAGAGAATCTGTTTGTGGATTATTTCTGGGGGAAAGAAGCCAGTGCAGCATATTGTCGCGGAACCCGCCTGAATATTTCTAACGATCGCCCGATTATAGGCATTTATAATATGAATAACATGGGATCGGGCGATATGTACGCGAAAGGAGCCAATATGCTTCATACACTCAGACAAATTATAAACAATGACCAGCAATGGAGGCTAATTCTCAGGGGGCTAAACAAAAAATTTTATCATCAGACTGTAAAATCAGAGCAGATTGAAAACTATATTATTGAAAAAACCGGACTCGATTTACAACCATTTTTTGACCAGTACCTGAGGGATATACGGATCCCCACTTTTGAATATGCACTCCTTGATGGTAAAATGCGTTATCGTTGGGCCAATTGCGTGAAAGGGTTCCAAATGAAACTAAAGGTATATATCAATGGGCAGATACACTGGATCGAGCCTCTTCAAAGCTGGCAGGATCTGAGCCTCGAAGAACCAATTCTGACAGTGATCATCGATCATGATTTTTATGTAGCTGTTTTCCCTTTAACAGAAATGGAAACAGTAGAACATCCCTAACACGCATGATTTAATTTGATCCTTTTGAGACATTTCATATGAAAAATAGGACAGGATTTGTTGCTCAAATGCGCTGGTTATACCATGGCGGGTGTGTTATAATATTCTGTATGTCAGTATTTTGATATCATTTCCAGGTTGCTTTATGCTTTTAAAAAGGTTCCCTTAGGTTCAGGAAGCCAGGTGCAAATACAGAGTATTTGGTTAAATTTATAACTTCTAGGAATGTTCATTTTTCAATTGATAGTGATTGATGAAGGTCATGAACGTCTTTATATTCGTTTCCATAATTACCTGCCTGAATTTGGCGTGTGTAAGGCCTGCCACTGAAATGATAAACACGGTGGACGGGAAGAGGCCGAATATCATTTTTATTCTAACGGACGATCAGCGTTGGGATGCACTTTCATATGCCGGTAACGAGATCATTCAGACACCCAATATGGATAAGCTGGCAAGTCGGGGCTTATATTTTAAAAATGCCTTTGTTACGACGCCGATCTGTGCAGCCAGCAGGGCATCTCTGTTTACCGGATTATACGAGCGAACACATAATTATACATTTGGGAAACCAGCACTTGATAACCAGTATATGTATGAGAGTTATCCTTATCTGCTCAGGAAGGCCGGATACCGGACAGGCTTTATAGGCAAATTTGGGGTGAAGGTGAATGAGGGGATATCAGATGAATTGTTTGACTGGAGAAAAAATACTTTCTGGCCTTATCTCAGGGAGGTTGATGGGAAACAGGTTCACCTGGCTGATATCAATGGGAATCATGCCATAGATTTTATTGAGTCAAGAGATGATCAGCCATTCTGCCTCTCTCTCTCTTTTTGGTCACCCCATGCTAATGACGGGACAGAGGAGCAATATTTCTGGCCTGAATACTGCGATAGCCTTTACGAGGATATTGAAATTCCAGTACCGGGAACCGCAGATCCTGCATTTTTCGAAGCATTACCGGAGTTTTTGCAAACCACAATGAACCGCAAGAGGTGGTACTGGAGGTACGATTCTCCCGAGAAATACCAGCAGATGGTAAAGGGGTATTATAAGATGATCAGTTGTGTGGACAGTGTGATGGGCAGAATAGAAACTGCACTTCAGAAAGAAGGAATTGCCAATAATACAATCATTATTTTTATGGGTGATAACGGATACTTTATGGGTGAAAGAGGGTATGCCGGAAAATGGCTGATGTATGAGCAATCCATCCGTGTTCCCATGATCATTTATGATCCCAGGCAACCGCAATCATCCAGGGGGAGATCTCTGGATGAAATGGTATTGAATGTGGATGTTACACCAACCATCCTCGACCTTGCCGGGGTTGAGATCCCGGATCGTTACCATGGACAGAGCCTCACAACATTTTATCAAGACAGACCTGAAGAGTGGCGTTCATCCATATTCTGTGAACACCGGCTCGAAGGGAATGCACTTCTTCTCAAAACAGAGTGTTACAGGGATGAAACATGGAAGTTTATCAGGTATGAAGATAATCCTTCCCGGGTTGAATTGTACAACCTGAAAGAGGATCGGGATGAGACAAAAAACCTGGCCCTTGATCAAGCCTATGGAGAGAAGTTGGCATATTACGCTCAAAAATGCGATTCTATTGTTGAAGGGTTGATGTCTGACAGGATTCAGAGCAATGAACCCTGAACCCTGAACCATGAACCCTGAAATCTATGTGATTAATTATTATTACCGATGAAAAAGGGTCATCTGTTTTTTTATATGGTCAGGATCGTGATGTTATGCATAGCAGCATTGTTGCAATTGAGTTCATGTCAACCTCATCAGGAGAAACCGAACTTAATATTTGTATTTGCTGATCAATGGAGGGCGGAAGCAGTCGGGTACGCAGGAAACAAACAGGTGATGACCCCTGCCATTGACAAGTTCGCATCAGAAGCTGTTGTTTTTACCAATGCCATCTCAACCTTTCCCGTATGTACTCCTTACAGGGCGACCCTGATGACAGGTCAGTATCCGCTTTCACATCATGTGATTTATAATGACAAACCTTTGAAATCCGAGGCAGTCTGCATCGCTGAGGTATATAAAGAGGCAGGTTATCATACAGCCTATATAGGCAAATGGCATATTAACGGTGGCGATAGGACCGCATTTATTCCAGAGGAGAGGCGACAGGGTTTTGATTACTGGAAGGTGCTTGAATGCACACACGATTACAATAATTCATGGTATTGGGATAATGATGATCAAAAAAAGAGGTGGGACGGATATGATGCGATTGCCCAGACCAGTGATGCAATTCAATATATAAAGCAACAGAACAGTGATGAACCTTTCATCCTTTTTCTTTCCTGGGGTCCTCCGCACGGTCCTTATCAGATAGCTCCGGAAAAGTACAGGGACCAGTATGGTGATCCAGGAAAGATAGTCTTGAGGCCCAATGTCCCTGCCGATAAGGAAGAGGTGGCAAGGGAAACCATTGCCGGTTATTATGCGCATATAGCTGCCCTGGATGACTGTTTTGATGCGCTCATGAAAACAGTGAAGGAGAGGGATCTGGATAAGAATACCATTGTAGTATTTACATCTGATCATGGAGATATGCTTTATTCTCATGGCATGCAGAAGAAGCAGAAACCATGGAATGAGTCTGTAACCGTACCTTTTGTTATTCACGCACCTGGCAATCATTTCGGTGCCGGCAGGGTGATAGATATGCCCATCGGTACCCCGGATCTTATGCCCACGCTTTTGGGCCTTTCAGGGATTCCCATTCCTGAATCGGTAGAAGGCGATGACTACTCCGATATCATTTGCGGCAGAAAAGAGGCGACCGATGCTGCAAAACTTATCATGTGTCCGGTCCCTTTTGGCCAGGGGAGATATTCAAATGGTGGCAGGGAATACAGAGGCATGAGAGGGGTGAGATATACCTATGTAGAGGACCTGGACGGTCCATGGTTATTGTATGATAATGCAGAGGATCCATACCAATTGAGTAATCTTGTAAACAATCATAAATTTCAAGAAGTGCAAGAACAATTGGCGAAAGAGCTCTGGTCGGAACTTGATAAACGCAATGATAAATTCCTGACCGGGCAGGCGTATATGACTGCTTTTGATTTAAAGTGGTATGAACTTGATTCTGTCCAACCGGTTCACAATCAGTAATCCTTTTTTCTAACTTTGGAATAGTTTATAATAACGCTGCTAAAAAAAAAATGTTTTATGTGGTATTACAACAAACGTTATCGGGTTGGCAAAAGGTCCACCCGATTAATGCTACTCTCCGGATTATTCATTGGAATGTTATGCGTTGAAGGGTGTAAATCTCCGTTGCCGGAAAAGCCAAACTTCGTCTTTATTTTCATTGATGATCTGGGATATCATGATGTGGGATTTATGGGGGCCAGATTCTATCAGTCACCCCATATTGATAAACTGGCTTCCGAAGGGATGATTTTTACCCGGGCGTATGCCAATGCAGCCAACTGTGCACCTACCAGGGCAGCGCTTTTAACAGGGCAATATGCACCAAGGCATGGTGTTTATACCGTTGGTGTTTCCGATCGCGGAAACTCTTCAGACAGACGGCTCATACCGGTAACGAATTCAAAAACTGTACCGCTGGAGAATTATACCATTGGAGAAGCGCTGCAAAGTGCAGGATATAAAACTGCAGCAATTGGAAAATGGAACATTGGGAACACACCTGTAGAGCAAGGTTTTGATTTGGGCGCATCGATGTATTCACTGGGCTATAAGAGTGGCCATTTTAATGCTGAGGGAGAATATCTAACAGACCGGTTGACCGATGAAGCTGTGAAGTTTATTCAGGATAACCGGGAGGATCCGTTTTTTCTATACCTGGCGCATTATGCTGTTCACACCCCAATTGAGGCAAAAGAGGAGCTCGTTGAAAAATATAAAGATAAAGAGAAAGATGGTTGCCACCAGGATCCGGTTTATGCCGCCATGATTGAAAGTGTGGATGAGAGTGTTGGCAGGATCATGAAAACGCTGGAAGATCTGGATATGGAGGAAAATACAGTGGTCGTTTTTTTCTCGGATAATGGTGGATACGGTCCTGTTACCTGTATGGATCCTTTAAGAGGTTCCAAAGGGATGTTTTATGAGGGAGGGATCAGGGAGCCTATGGTCGTAAGGTGGCCAGACATTGTAGAATCAGGTTCTGTTTGTGAAACTCCCGTCATTGGAATCGATTTCTATCCTACTTTTCTGGAGATTGCAGGAATACCCAAAGCTGATCAGAAAGTGCTTGACGGTCGCAGTATATTGCCTTTGCTTCTAGGAGAAAAATCAGTCGGCAGGGATGCTATATTCTGGCATTTCCCGGCCTATCTTCAAAAGTATAGCGGTGGAATGGATGATGCCCGGGACCTGGAGTTCAGAACCAGGCCTGTGAGTGTGATTCGCAAGCATAACTGGAAGCTGATGCTTTTTTATGAAGAGTGGATGCTGGACGGCAAGGAGGCTGCATTAAATTCAAACAATGCCGTGGAATTATATAACCTTGATGCAGATGAGGGTGAAATGAATAACCTGGCCAATCGCAATACTGAAAAGAGGGACGAGCTGTTGAAGGAGCTTTTCGTATGGTTGGAAGAGGTGGATGCACCGCTTCCTTGGGAGCGGAATTTAGAGTATGAGCCGGTTGGTGGTGAGTAGTCAGATCCATCTGACATGGATAAAAACCATTACTTCTGAGAACGAAAAAATTAACCCATGAGAACCTTTGCACTACTTTTTAGTAAGATAATGTTGATGGGAGTGATTCTGTTGCTCCTGAGTTGCCACGGCACGCCACCACCTCAAAAGCCCAATATTGTCTTTATCATGGCGGATGACATGGGTTTTGGAGATGTCAGTTGCTACAACCCGGAATCGAAGATAGAGACTCCGAACATGGATAAGCTGGCATCCGAGGGACTGATGTTTACCAATGTTCACACACCTTCATCGCTTTGCTCGCCAACTCGTTATGGCTTGCTAACCGGAAGGTATTGCTGGAGGACACCCTTAAAAAGAGGGGTATTGGTTGATTTCTATGGAGATACACCTTTGATCGAGGAGGGGCGTATGACAATCGCTTCCATGTTGAAAGGGGAGGGTTATGAGACAGCATGCATCGGGAAGTGGCATGTGGGGATCTCCTGGAATACCAAAGATGGAAGCGCAGCCTCATATGAAGAAGAGGACAATATCGATTTTACCAAACCCATCATCGGGGGTCCGCTGGAACGTGGTTTTGACTATTTCTATGGTACGGCAGGTTGTTCCACCAGTGATCCGCCTTACTGTTTTATCGAAAATGATAAGACTGTTTCAATCCCTTCGGAGATGATCCCTGAAGAGATAGACCTGATGCCCGGGGTGGTTACCGGGCTGATGGCATCGGACTGGTCTCAGGAGGATGTGGATATCAGGCTGACTGAACAGGCTGTGAAATTTATCGACAGACATCAGGAAAGCAGATCCGATGATCCATTCTTTCTCTATTTTGTTCCCTCTTCACCGCATATACCCTGGCTGGTTCCCGAATCGATGAAGGGTAAAACCGATGAAGGTCCCAGAGGCGATCTGGTAGCCCTGGTCGACTGGTGTTTGGGGCAGATCACCCAGACCCTCGAAAAGTATGGGCTGGAGGAAAATACCCTGATTATCGTAACAAGCGACAATGGTCCGAGAAAAGGAGCGAATGGTCATAAATCAGCAGGCGATCTGAGAGGCTATAAAGCACAGATATGGGAGGGTGGACACCGTGTTCCGTTTATTGCCAGATGGCCCGGGAAAATTGAACCAGGAACAGTGAGTAAGGAGGTATTTAGTCTGACTGATATGATGGCCACTTTTTCTGCCCTTATGTCCAGAGAGGTACCTGACAGTGCGGGTGAGGATAGTTATGATGTATTGCCGGCATTGCTTGGTGGGGAGATGGTTGAAAACAGCAGGCGATCGCGGGTTTTTCATTCGGCAAATGGTGTTTTTGCCATTCAGCAGGACCAGTGGAAATTGATTCAGGGGACCAAAGGACCGGGGGCAGGAAGGAGTGTGGTTAATCCGGACTCATTGCTGCTCATTGGCCAGCTGTACGACCTCGATCAGGATCCCTATGAACAGGATGATCTGTGGGATCAATATCCTGAAATCGTTCTGGAGCTAAATCAAACTCTTGAGAAGATTAAAAAATGAGATATAATTTACCAGCCATTCTTCTGATTGTCATTTCAATTGCAGGAATTTCCTGCTCCAGGATAGATAAGGAAATAATAAAACCGAATATCCTGTTTATCATGTCAAACGATCATACCTCACAGGCTTTCGGTATATATGGATCCAGACTTGCATCCCTAAATCCTACTCCGAATCTTGATATGATTGCTCATGAAGGAATGATCTTTGAGAATGTATTTTGCAACAATTCCATTTGCACACCCAGTCGTGCATCCATTATTACCGGACAATATTCACAAACCAATGGTGTCCTTGATCTTGAAGGTAATATCTCTAAGGCAAGACAATACCTCCCATTGGAAATGAAGGAGGCTGGATATCTGACAGCTATGATTGGCAAATGGCACCTGAAGAATGAGCCTGAAACCTTCGACTATTACAATGTACTGCCCGGACAGGGAAAATATTTCGATCCTGAGACAAGAGAGAAAGGCAAAGGACTTTGGCCTGATAATATAATAAAGCATCAGGGTCACTCTTCAGATGTTATTACCGATCTAAGTTTGGATTGGTTAAGAAACAGGGACACATCAAAACCGTTCTTCCTTATGCATCATTTCAAAGCTCCTCATGATCTGTTCCGGAATGCAAAACGCTACGATTCTTATCTTGAGAAGGTTGAAATACCTGAACCGGAGAACCTGTACTACCCAGGGAATCATGGTTCCATAGCTACACGTGGTTCCAATGATAGTCTGATTCATATTATCGGAGCTTCAGTATCCAGAAGATGCAACGCATGGGGCCTGGGAAGTAGATTGATGGTTGATGATTCATTGCCTGACCCGGAGTATACCCATGAGGTTTACCAGCATTTTCTTAAAAGGTATCTGCGTTGCGTAAAAGGGGTAGATGACAATATCAAAAGAATTGTTGATTATCTGAAGGAAGAGGGAATATATGATAATACCGTGATTATCTACACCGGCGATCAGGGATATTTCCTTGGTGAACACGATTACTTCGATAAAAGATGGATGTATGAAGAGGGAATGAGAATGCCGTTTTTTATTCGTTACCCGAAAATTATAAAAGAGGGCAGTCGATCTGACCTGTTGATAAACAATACAGATTTTGCACCAACAATGATAGAGCTTGCCGGAGGGGTGGTGCCGGAATATATGCAGGGACGGAGTTTTAAGCGGACCATTGAGGGGAGAAAGGAGAATAAGTGGAGAACTGAAACTTACTACCGGTACTGGATGCATATGGCTCATAATCTGGGTAACCCTGCTCACTTCGGGATAAGAACAATGAAATATAAGCTCATTTTCTTCTATGGAGTCGATTACGAGAATCCTCCACGCACTGATTATTGGGGTTCACAGGCTGATATCGTGACCCCTCCGGGATGGGAATTATATGATATTGAAGAAGACCCTTTAGAGATGGATAACCTCTACGATAATCCTGAGTATTCAGAAATTATTACAGGCTTAAAGCAGATGTTATTGAAAGTAAGGAAAGAACTTAATGAGACAGATGATAACTTCCCACATATTCAGGCAATCATAGAGAAGCACTGGGATGACTGATCGCATGGTATTATTATAAAAACACAAAATATATATGACAACACTTAAACATAAGATTTTACTGGCTATTGTAGCACTCTCTGTTATTAATGTGAATGCTCAGGATATTCAATATGTACGCAAACAACTTGAGCGTTTATGCAGTCCTGAATTTTATGGCAGAGCTTATTACCAGAAGGGCGACAGCATTGCAGCTGATTATATTGCCAGCCAGTTTGAAAGCTTTGGTTTAAAATCCTTCGGATCTGGCTATTTACAGGACTATTCATTTAATGTCAATAGCCTGGAAGAGGTTGCCATAAAGATCAATGGGGAGCCTCTGGAATTTGGTACAGACTTTATGATGAATCCTTCAAGCGGCTCCCTCACCGGAAGTTTTGAGCCTGTTGTGATTGATGCCTCTTTGATGAGATCACCTTCGCAAATGGTGCAGCGGCTCTTAGAAGCAGGGGAACATCCTTTAATTATTCTGGACTCTTTGGGACTATATAACCCGGAGCTCTACAGGTTTGTTAAAACCATGGCCTTAACAGGTCAGATGGGCATTTCAGGTGTGCTGGAGCTCTGCTCGGATATACCAATTGGGCGGGTAGGCAGACGAGTTTATGCAGGACCCTATGTACAGATCAACAGAAAAGCGGTGCCTGCGACCATTGATAACGTTGAAATTAATATTAAAAACAGATATTACGAAAATTATCCTACCCAAAATGTAATAGGCTATATCCCGGGGCAGTCGGAGAAGGTGATTGTATTTACCGGACATTACGATATGCTGGGCTCTTTTGGAGCCGGAAATTATTTTCCAGGAGCTTCAGACAATGGAAGCGGAACATCCATGGTTTTAGACCTTGCAAGACACTTCTCATCGGGAAAAAAACCATACTATTCTGTGGCATTTATGCTGTTCAGCGGAGAGGAAGCAGGTCTGATGGGATCGACCCATTATGTCAACCATCCGCTCTTTCCCCTGGAGAGAATTAAACTTGTCATCAATCTCGATATGGTGGGAACCGGGCAGCAGGGTGTTATTTTATTCAATGCCCCGCAGCGACCCCTGGAAGCTGCCATTGTGCAAAAGATAAATGAAGCAAAGCATTATATGATTGAGGTTGAGGAACGCAAGGGCACAGCCAACAGCGACCATTTCCCTTTTCATGATAAAGGGGTTCCTGCCATATTCTTTTTAACCAAAGGACGTTCGGGGGGTGGTCATAATATCTTTGACACGCCTGATAAATTGCCGCTCTACGGCTATGAAAACCTGTTCAAAATGGTAATCGATGTGACCGGGGAGCTTCAAAAACAGGAAATAGATTGAAGGCTCGCCTGAGCTGCATTCAAAATACATTTTTCAAAACGGACCATATGGTATAATTACCTGAATGACCTTAATCAAAAAGCGTAATAAAATCTGCCGGGTGATAAACAGGCAATGAAGACTTGAAGAAATCAGAGATATTGCTGGTAATAATTATATCAATATTATTTTCTTCCGCCAGGGAATTAATCAATCCATCTTCAAAATCAGAAAAATTTGATGAGAATGCCCGATGAATGGATTCATCGTTACTATGCAAAAGCTTGGTGAATTTTAAAAGATTTTGAATCGCATTACCTGCTACCTTTTTGTCAATTTTCATTGAACTGTTTAAAATGTAAAAAATAGTATCAATAGAAAAAGCAGGGATATACGTAATAATATTTTGCTGACGGAGAATTGCAAATAAACTCTTTTTTACTTGAGTTAAAATGGCTCTGTTTACAATTAAATCGATGCAAACATTGACATCCAGTAAAACGCTATTAATTTTAATCTGAGCGGTTGGCATACATTTCGTCTCTCAAAGATTTGTAATCTTTCGTTTGTATCTCCTCATTTACTTCAATGCCATCAAGCAAAGAATCTAATTCTCCCGGCAAATTGTGGTCGGTTTTCTTCTCTTGTTTTTCCATCTTTATAAGATTTTGGAGATAATTCTCAACAATACCCGAAATGGTAAGTCCCCTTTTTTTTGCATAAGCTTTTATCTGTTTTTTCAGTAAAACATTATGTAAACTTAATGTAATCTTTTCCATATACCACCGTTTTATGCGTTATCATACGTACAAATGTAGGGCTATTAATTAGCAACCCCAAATTTGCTGTTAACTTTTTGTAAATCTTCGACATACATCGTGGTCTTGTCTTCTGTCATTCATCCGTTTAAAGACCGGAATATCCAAAAGTATACCCAGAAAAAGGTGAGTCTGAACGTTTCGATCATCGGCAACCTCCGGGTTCCCCAGGCAGGCGGATTTCAGGACAATCAAAAGATACCGACCATTCAACCGGGACATTTTCAGAACCTTTCAGAGTCAAATGGATCAATCCCTCCTTCCCTGATGATATCTCAGCCATGGTCTCCTTATCTTTACAGGAAACAGATTCCGGAGAATATCCATTCAGAGCTACTGTAATAACATATGGATCCCCGCCGATGATCTTACTGACCCCGGATAAAACACTTCCGTCTTCATCCCACTCCACGCTGACCAAATCGAGGTAACCCTGCATAATGTGGCGATTTGTGGATAGTATCTGGGGATGGTCAAGGCACTCGCGCACGGAGATCATGCGCGCTTCTCCCGGACGCAGTTGTTGTTCCAGGCGGGAATCTCCATCCACCTTTCCAATGAAATTATTGTTCCAGAAATCAAACACATAGTAGGCCTTATCTTCATCAAGTCCCAGTGCTCCTTCAACCGGTTTTCCTGATACATCAATACCCACCAGCCTGGAGCTGTCGGGGTTCGGATTATAAAAGGTCACCTGGTGCCATCGGGGATCCACCTCAAAATCGTACACTGCAGGGAAGTCAGATACAAACGCGTCCACAGGCCGTGCACTTTTCGGCGCTGTATGGTAGGGAAAAGTTCTCGTCAGGTCCCATAAGGTTTCAGGTGAGAATTGAGAAAAGCTATTGGCCAGAAGCAGCCGTCCTGTAGTTACATATGCCATGGTCAGGAGAGCCCTGACGTGATCCCGGTTCTCCTGCAACCGAACGATATTCTTGGAGTCGGTATCCTGGTTCATCAGGACCCGGTTTTTATACCATCGCAGGCCACAACGGGTCACTGTACTGCCATCCATCACATCGGTGTCATTCTCTGTACGCATGGATGCAACCAACCCGATGGAGATATCACTGCCGCGCTCCATATTTCGTTCATGCACATATGATCCGGGGCCTAATCCATCATGCGGCAGCCTGAAGATCGTACGGTAAGCGGCTGCTGTTGTTGAGTATTCATCCTCCATCCCCCCTTTGGAAGCCCAGCCTGAGGCCGGGTAATCAAACATCAATCCTTTGATGCCCCCTTGTTTCAAATTTTTGAAAACCCTGTTCATATGGGCAAGGAAATCCGGATCGGTATAATCATAACCCCAAACCACCCTGCCATTGCGGGTCCATGTTTTATTCCAGGATGTAAATATTTCGCTATCAGTATCCACAGGCTGGCCTTTCCAGGCATAGCGCTTATTAAAGAGCATATGTTCCGGAAATTCCATGGCATAATCTTCGGACCGGTAACTGGTTTGAAAATATGTCAGGGGAATCCCGCCCAGGTCGATCACTGCCTTTCCCCACTTTTCGGAGGTTTCATACGGTTTCACATACCGTCCGTTTTTGCTGGCGTCTTGTTCAGTATCCTCCCTTTGCCAGTGTTTATCGTCCCACCATCCTTGCTGATTGTCAGGCATATACGAATCCGGAACCAGTCTTACCGCTGCCCGGCTGTATTTTAAAAACCCGCTCTCTGCAATACGTTTCATCTCATTTACAGCACCGAGGGTCGTGTTTTCCGCCTTGCTTTTACCATAATGGCTATTCTCTGCATACCACAGGCAAACGGTTGGAAAATCATACATACTCAGCATAACATCCTGAGCAGTTCGAACATGTAAACCATACTCTTCCAAAGCAATGAATGGATCGGAGCTGCTAACATCAATATAGAATCGATCCGGTGCATGATAGGTTTGGTCAGGATCCACCAGTTTCCCAACAGGATCCATTGCATAGAGTTGTGCTGTAAAACTTCGCCGTGGCCGGGGACATTCACTTACAGGTGTTAGTTTTCCGGGCAACAGTGTTTCTGAGTCCCCATCACGAAGCCATATCTCACTCAGATAAACATTCTCATCGACCGTCACGTTCTTATCAGAAAGGTGGTCTGTTTCATCCTCTGGTGTATGACCGGATTTTTCGATAACAATGCGCAGCTTCCCGGCCCGGATTGCTTCTGATGGCAATGCCAGTTCCACCTGTTCCACATCTTGCTTTTTAACACCATCAAACCGGGGAAGAGGGTGATTTTCAATCAGGGGCAATCTCTTTATCATACCATCCAGATCAAATTCCACAAAAACCGATTGTATGAGATCCGGATGATCGCCATGCCATAAACCATTCCACCACGAGAATCCCAGGGTATATGCTTTATCCTGTTTGATATTCCGGGCTTCAATAACTATCTCGTTTGGTGCCATCACAGAGGTGGCGGTCTCCTTACACCGAAATTCATGGTAATGCCAGGTACGAAGATCTTTGCCCCTAATCAATTCCAGAATTTCCCCATTTGAACTCTTATCAGACTTTTCGCCGGGCAGGTCCAGGTAACACAACAGACTGCTCTTCTTATCCTTACCCAATTCTAATTCAATCCGTCGGGCTTGCTCAATAGCCGCAAACTTCTCAAAATCATGATAGGTGAGCCCACCCAGTACCAATGATCGCCACTCCTTATCTTTCGTAAAGGTCAACAGGATATTATTGCGTGTTTTAAGTGCATTGGTTCTGGTCAGGGGTGAATAGAAGCGCCGGCCGTACTCCAGGGGTTCGCCACCGCTGAAGCCATCTACCATCGCAAAGTCCTCTGTCATGTCTATTCCATCATAAATGATCCCATCGGCCATCACATAGATCTCTTTGACCTGGGTACCCTTTTCAGTTGTATTGGTTATCCCACCAGTTGCGGTTATAAAACTCTGATTTTCATATATGATAAACGTGAACAGTAAGACAGGTCGATTTTCTGCCTCAATCTTAAGGTCAAGAGCAAGGCCTTTGCCAAATTCATCCAATACCGTATGCTGGTCCCATGATCTCCTTAGCTCAAGGTCATCCGATCTCCATTCGTTGATCTTGAGTGTCGCATTCGTCACAACGGCAATATGATCTTTTTTATCCAGAATACGGTAAGTACCCAGAGAGAGGTCAAACTCAAAACCGACCAGTTCATTTTGTAAAACCACCACATTTCCGGTTTGACTGATCTGTGATGATTGAGCCAGACTTGTTGATATACTTGCAAGGCTTATCAGGAGACAAATTAAAGATCTATTGATGAAATACTTTTTCATATCTGATTTTGATTATTTGGTGTAAGTCGGTTATTGAACAATCAGTGGTTTCCGGTAATATCGGCTGTTGAACCACACGGTCAGGTAAAAGAGTTCTCCTGTCCGGTTTGTGTATATGCATATTCCATTGCAGCGCCTTCAAGAAATTCATTAAAATATCACTTTATCTGCTCTTCAACAGTCTCAAAGAGAACCTCTTCAGTTATCCAATCGATACGTGGTTCACACTGACGGATAAAATTTACAATGTTTACAATTTTTGGTGTGTCCCCGCTTCTTTCAGCAATTGTTTGATCTGAGTTTTTGATATTGCAAGAGCAAAAAAACATGCAGGTTATTATCCTGTAAATAGCATAAGTTTCCTGCTGCGCATAAAATCATTCATACATGCCATACTTACAGAGTGTCTCCCACCATGCCATGATATTTTCAGGAGGGACACCCTCCTGGATGATATGTATGGGTGCAAAAATAAAACCTCCGCCCGGCGCAAGATCATCCATTCTGCGTTTGGTTTCCTCCCTGACCTCTTGCACAGATCCGTGGGGCATCACATGCTGTGTGTCGCAACTGCCACCCCAGATGGTCAGCTCTTTGCCATACAGACGCTTGAATTTTGCAGTATCCATGCCCTCGCAGTTAACCTGGAAAGGATTCAGAATATCAACTCCTGCCTCAATAAGCAGTGGGATTGTTTCCATTATAGCACCATCATTATGAAAAAAGATGTGAATCCTGGATTTGGCTTTCTCTTTAATAAAATGAAACAGACGTTTGTGGTAAGGCCAGATCATCTCCTTATAAAGGTCAAGACTTACAAGTAAGCTCGATTGTGTACCAAGGTCATCCGCACAAGAAGCCACAAGGACGTTTTCCCCCACGGCCTCCAGTGCATTTTCCCAGTATTGCATTTTCACCTCCAGTATGTGCTCCATGATGGCATGAACAACAGCCTTGTTCACATACATATCCATCATAAATTTTTCATAACCGGTCATCCACATGGCATGTTCCCACATTCCTGAACTCATGCGCCCCAGCACATAGGCTTTCTGTTCTTTATAGACGATTTGACCGGCCTCTTTTTTCAGCTCCTTATACCGGAAAGGATCCAGCGCATCGGGCCAGTTATAATCATCAACATCCCTGATGGTTTCCACTTGGGCCAGTGGACTCTTTGCCAGATCGTAATAGAGTCCACCTTTCAGAGGCATGCGCCAATGCATTCCCCATTCATCTTCTAAATAGTGATATCCTTCCCTGTTTCCCAGATCTTTTAACATCGATTCAACAGGAGTTGCGGGACCAATGTTCTTTACATCAACACCCAGATAATCTATGATATCCTGTCCGGTATGTGCCATCCGGGTGATGGGGTCTTTTATTTCAGCAGGAGCTGATATTCCCAGGTATTTTTTTAGCGCTATTAATGCATTGATATTAATGCCGGAAACCATGGTGCCTCCCAGATCAAACGGGATTTTATCACCCTCCCTGTGCTCAAGGGAGGCAACCACTCTTTCATAACTTGTCATATCATTCCTGAAATAATGCGGGCATTGGATTTGTATTTTCTCATCTCTAAAAACTTGAGAACACAACAATGGTTAGATCTTCCATCCTTCCCTGAATTCAGGATAAATCAGGGCATTTGCTTCCTCAATATTAGAAACCTTCATCCCTGAAGGATCCCATTCAATTCGCTGATTTCTGTAAAAGCTGGCCACAACCCCGAGTAATACAGTTTCAGTAAGGGGTCCTCCATAATTGAAATTGGCGCTGGCCGGTTTGCCCGTTTTAATGGCATTGACCCAGTCGATATGGTGTCCTTCCACACGCTCGATGGATTGAGGTGGAGTCACTGTTTCGGTATCGCCGTTGGACGGAATAACAGTAAATGGTTTGGCGCCGTGCGATCCATGTTGGATCATCCCTTTTTCTCCTACCAGCAGTGCACCGTTGGTGCCAAAATCAATATTGGCAAATCTTTCGTCCTGCACAGGCAGTATCCCACCGTCATACCATGTAAGTTTAACGGCCGGTTTTTCACCCCGTTCCGGGAATCTGTATTCGATGATGGAAGAGGTAGGAAATGTATCGTATGTGACCCCTTTGAGTTGATTTGTGGTACTGGCAATGATGCTTTCAGGACTGCCCAGGTCAAGTGCCCAGAAGCTGGGGTCCAGGGTATGGCATCCGAAGTCGCCCAGTGCACCACAACCAAAATCTTTAAATCCCCTCCATCTTCTCGGGGCATAGATGGGATGATAGGGCCTATCCATTGCCGGGCCCAGCCATAAGTCCCAATCGAGAGATCTGGGGATTTTAAATTTACCTGTAGGTCTCTCCATACCATGTGGAAATGCCACGCTTCCGCCACCTGCAGGGCGGTCACACCAGGCAACAACTTCTGTGATATTACCTATGGTCCCGGCACGAACTACCTCGACCATCTCTCTTATTGAATCCCAGGAGTGACCCTGGTTACCCATTTGTGTCTGAACACCCTGCCTGCTGGCAGCTTCGGTGATCATGCGTACTTCATGTAGTGAATGGGCCAGAGGTTTCTCGCAGTATACATGTTTGCCGGCGGCAATGGCCATCATGGCAATTACTCCGTGCGTGTGATCGGGTGTTGAAATAACAACCCCATCAATATCTTTCTGCTGTTCGAGCATGACCCTGAAATCTTTGTATCGTTTGGCCTTTGGAAACTCATTGAATGACTTTGCCACATCTTCATTCCAGTCAACATCACAAAGGGCTACGACATTGACATCCAGTTTAGTCAGGCCTCTCAGATTGGATCGGCCCCTGCCGGCGGCTCCAACAAATGCAAGGTTCAACCTGTCTGAGGGCCAGCTCCCTTTTTCATCAGATTGATTCATTTCATTGCTTCCTGTTGCACATGCTGCCAGGCCTAAACCCATCGTAGCCAGGGTGCCAATGGATGCTGTTTTTACAAATTCTCTTCGTGTGGTTTTCATAAGATAATATTTGGGATTTAATTGTTATGTTGCATTTTAGCATCATTTTGGTGAGAGCAGATAGGTCTCACCCTCTTTTGTATCGAATTCAATGCTGCCGTCCTCAAGGGAGTTAAAACGTACCTTTTTCCCCTCATGAGTGAGTGCTGCTTGTATTCCCGGATCGATGCGGCATTTTTCACCGGAGCGGGACAATATCCGGGTCTGAATGACCTCTCCCTGTTCCCATTGAATATCCAGTTCAAATCCGCCTCTTGCACAAACGCCTTCAAAGCTTCCACTATTCCATTCAGCAGGAAGTGCAGGTAACAGGTCGATTACACCTTCATGCGACTGCATGATCATTTCAGTAATGGCGGCTCCTACGCCGAAGGTACCATCCACCTGGGGTGTGCTGAAGCATTTGGCGAAAAGTTGCGGACAGGCCTGCTCTTTCAGGTATCCTTTAAAAATTTTGAGTCCGCGTTCACCATCATACAGACGTGCCCACAGGGCCATCTTCCATGCCCGGGAGAATCCTGTTCCGCCATCTCCCCGCTGCTCCAGCACAGCTTTGCAAGGGTCGATAAACTCGGGGGTTCGTTTGGCTGAAAGCACATTGCCGGGATAGAGGCCATACATATGGGAAAAATGGCGGTGTGCCCTCTCTTTTGGAGGCCAGTCATCAGCCCACTCCTGTAAATTCCCCATTTTTCCGATTTGTGGCGGGACAAGTCTTTTACGTGCCTCTTTCACATCAGCTGAAAAATCATCCTCCTTTTCCAGTATACCGGAAGCATCCAGATAATATCCAAACAGATCGAAGATGATCTTTAATCTTGCTTCGTAACGCAATTTACCCTCTACACCCAAATAGTCGGCTGATTTTCCAGCGATCATAAGTTCATCCTCATGGTGAAGGCCCATGGTGTAGTTATCAGTGGCATAATTTGAATGTGCTCCATTGCGAATTCCTCTTAAGCCTGTTTTCAGGTTGATGCTTCCAGGCGTATCGGCGGAAATCCGGATCAAAATGACCTGGTCAACGGGAGAGGCAAAAACCTCCCGTTTAAACGCTATTCCGTTTTGTGAATATTCAGTGACGGCCAATCCTGTCTTAAGATCAAGCCACCTTGCATAATTATCAACCTCTCCTTTATTCTTGTTAAAAAGATGTATGCTTCCAAGGGATTGATATTTTTGCTGTTCAACAGGATATCCCAGGAGGTGTTCGCTGAACAGGAGATGAGCTGCAGCTCTCTCTCCGGCAAAGATATGTTTCTGGATCTCCGGGAGTACCTTATATCCTCCCTTTTTTGTGGTTGAATAGGGGCCTCCGCTCCAATAGGTCTCTTCATTTAGTTGAATTTCCTCCTCTTCAACACCCCCGAAAATTATTGCACCTAACCGTCCGTTGCCCACAGGAACGGCTTCTTCCCACTTTTCAGCCGGCTCATCAAACCAGATGAGAGAGGAGGGATCAAAATTTCCGTTTTGGGGATCAGGATCTATGGTCAGATCCTGTGCATAAATCAACGACGTACATAGAAAGATTCCAACACATGTGAGTGACTTCATATCATTTGAGTTAAATTGGATAGCGATATCTGTAAAGTGCTTTATTACAGAGATATACGCTTGTGGAATTCGTTATCGTCATATCCTGAACAGACGAAATTAGCAATTATTTTTAACATGAAATTAATCACAGTCATATAATTAATAATATATTCGCTAACTACTGCCGGGCATGGCCATAGCCCGGTGGATCGCCGGTGGTCTCCAGAGCGCGGCGGATGACCTGTGGTATGCGCATGTCCACCTGTCCGGAGTAAACGTCCTCCAGGGCAGCCTCCAGTTCTGGAGTCAGGGCTTTGGCATTGTATCCCGCTTCATCAACAGCCAGTGAAGCGGCTAATCCTGCAGCGCCTTTGGATTTAATTGCAAACCGCAATACATCCAGAGCCTCACTATTTGTATCCTTGAGCAGCAGCCCTCGTGCAGCAGCGACCCGGACGTGGGTGGAAGGATCGGACAAGGCCGATTCCAGGGCAATTTTTAGCGCTGTGGATGCTTCGGGCAGGTTTCCCAATCCGATGGCACTCCAATAGCGGACAACAGGATCATTGTCATCAAGCAAAACAGCCAGTTCAGCCATTGATTTCAGGTGAAGTGACTCCAGGAGGTTCCAAGCCCGTTCAATGCGGTCTGCTTCATGGATTCCAAGTTGATACTCGCTTTTAAAGGTCGTTCGTTCATCCAGCAATATGCCTTCAGGTATGACACCCAGGTCCCGCGTATCCTTACGCCACTTGAGCTGGGCTGCTCTTAACTCAAGCAAAATATCATTGTGTTCAGCCGAATGGGCCAGATTATCTATTTCATAAGGATCTTCCTTCAAATCATATAGTTCCTCAATGGGTTTAGGGACTTCCAGGTTCCGGGCCTGCACCGTGTTGAGTTGACCCTCCGCATACAATCTTCGTGTCTCCACCATGATGTAGTTCCATGGTTTAATTTCACCGTACTCTATATACTGGTACACGGGTTTCCAGTACTCATAGTTACGGATATACATGTACCGATTATTGCGCACGGCTCGCTGTATGTCATAACGCTCGCCCTGGCGGTCCCTGGCGCCGAAAAGGTACTTGTGTTCAGGAGAAAGATTTTGTCCCAGAAAAGCCCGGCCCTGCATGCATGAGGGAATTTCAGCTCCTGCCAGATTAAGCACTGTCGGCGGCAGGTCAAGATTGGAAATCAGTTCACTGGAAGCAGTCCCGGGCTTCCCCTGCCCGTCTACTCTGAATTTCTCGGGTGTGCACACAATAAACGGTTCCCTGAGACCTGAATCATAGGCCCACCATTTGGCCCTGGGCAGTCCGGCACCGTGATCGGAATAGAAAAATACAATTGTGTTGTCCGCCGCGCCTTCATTCTGCAGTTCTGTCAATACATGACCGATCTGCACGTCAACCCTGGTAATGTTGTTGAAATAGGAGGCCCATTGCAGCCGTACCTGTTCCGTATCGGGGTAATAAGGGGGAATGGTCAGCGCACCCGGATCATAGGTCCCGGGATCTCCATTGTTTTTACTCTGATGGGTGGTGGTAAAGTTGACCACATGGAAAAACGGCTGGTTGTTATCCGGTCGGTTGCGGTAGTGTGCCGAGTCCGATGCATCGTCCCAAATGACCTCTTTGCCAGGTGAAGAAAACTGGTAATCCGTCTTCCCCGGATTTGTGCAGTAATACCCTGCCTGGCTCATTAGTTCGGGGTAGGTTAAAATCTCCGGTGGAAAAAGAATGCGGTTTCGCATGTGATGTGCACCTGTGGTCGTTGAGTAGATGCCTGTGAGAATGCTTGTGCGGTTCACAGCGCAGACCGGTGCCGTAGCCCATGCAATATCGTACCGTACGCCTTCTGAAGCCAGTTGGTCCAGGTTGGGAGTGCTTATTTGGTCCACCCCATAACAACCCAGGTGTGGACCAATGTCTTCAATGGTTATCCAAAGGATGTTGGGCCGGGTTTGAGCAGAAATTGAAATTGTAAACCAAAATAAAATATAAACCACGGCAACGGCTGGTTTGAAATTGCGGGTACGTGAGCTGGTGTATTTCATGGTTGTGGCAATGTTTTGTTATGTTTGCTTTTAAATTTTATCGCAGAATAAAAGGTATAACGTTTGGTTATTATCTGTACAAACCGGTATTCCCTTTTTCAAGAACCGGCATTAAACTGACAACCATGGCAGGGCTCTCTTTTGCAATATTCTTATTCTCATGCGGATCGAAGAGATGATCATATAATTCAATGACCGGTTCTTCATCTCTGAAATATTTTGTAAACCGGTATCTTTCTGTCCTGACTGATATTCCTTTTCTGAAATAACTGTAAGCCACATTTTCCCATCCTCCGGGATCCATCATCATTTCATTCCAGCTGTGTGGTAATTCAAGATCATCAGAGGGTACTTCAGTATATCCATATATCAGGCCATCAGCATAATGGCTTATTTTCCCGATCCCGACCGTATAGTAGCCGTTGCGCTTCAGATGGTGAATAAAGGATTCAGGCTTTTCTCCTTCAGGCTGATTTGAGATCAACTCCCTGATGGCATCATTTGTTAATCCCACTCCTGATCTGGGAATTAACCCGGTAAGCAGGCTGTACCTCGATGCTCCACACGTTGGTGTGGTAACAAAATGATTGGTAAACAGACATCCTTCCTCAGCCAGTTTATCCAGGTTGGGAGAAATTATCAGTTTATTTCCATAGCATCCCAGTTCGGGACGAAGATCATCCACACAGATAAACAACACATTGGGATGAACCTTTTCTGGTTTCTGATTTCCCGGGGAGCAACTCGCGAGGAAAATCCATCCTGTAAGGATAAGTATTCTGAACATACGGTGCGCCAATCAGCGTTGATCTTTACCACCGTTCACAACATCTCCATCCAATACCCAGATACCACGACCATGTGTTGCGGCCACAATGATATTGTCCCTTGGATGGATGACCAGGTCCAGTACAAAAGTAGAGGGCAGGTCCCCCAGGACTTCCCAGCTATCCCCACCGTTCTTGCTCACATAAACGCCAATATCCGTAGCCACATAGAGGATTTTCTCATCGAGAGGATCCTCACGGATCACATTCACGGGCCCAATGGGAATATTGCCTGAAATGTCCTTCCAGGTTGCTCCAAAATCAGTTGATTTCCAAACATAGACCTGGAAATCATCCTCTCTTTTGCCGTTTTGCGTCATGTATACTGTACCCATATCATACATGGAAGCTTCCACCCTGGATATCCATTTGTTCCCGGGAACACCATTCAGTATCTCTTTCCAGGTTTTGCCCCCGTCTTTTGTCCTGTGCAGCCTGCCATCGTCCGTGCCCGCATAGATCAAACCGAACTTCAGTGGTGATTCTGAAATGCTGAACAGGGTCTGGTAAGAGATGTCTCCCATCTTATTTTTATCGTTATAGGTCAGGTCCGGGCTGATATATTCCCAGGTATCTCCCCTGTCCCGTGACATCATCAGGTATTGCATGCCATGATAAACAATATCCGGATTGTGAGGTGAAAGGATAATCGGAGCAACCCACTGGCCCCTGAGTTCCGGTTCATCCTCATATCTGCGGGGCAGGAGACGCTTCGTACTGGTACGCCAGTTCCCGTCTTCTCCCATGTCGGTTCGCTGGATCCTTCCGTAAAAACCGGCTGAAAACACTTCATCCGGATCTTCAGGATTGATAAAATGACTGCACCCTTCTCCACCGGGAGCCCTCTCGAACTGCATCGGTGAGATCTTGTCACGGCCATGGCTCAGGTCAACTACACCATAAAAGCTTCCATGGTCCTGAACGGAACCATATACCCGGAATGGATCCCTCATATCATAATTTACATTGAAGAATGTTACCGCCGGCAGATTATCCAGCCAGCAGTTCCAGTTTGCCCCCCCGTCATAGGAGACACATACACCACCGTCGTTTGCATTCAGCAGATAGTCAGTATTGTCCGGATCGATCCATAATCCATGATGGTCTCCGTGCATTCCACTAAGCCGCTCGAACGTTTTCCCCCCGTCATGGGACACATGCAGTCCCAGTCCCATGGTATAAATCGTATTCTCGTCAACCGGATCCACCCTGATCTGAGCGAATACCCACCCGTAAGTGGCGGAATGACGCTGCATATAGGTTTTCATTTCATCGGTCAGGCCGCTTACCTGGTTCCAGTTTTCGCCTCCGTCATCAGAACGGTATACTGTGGCACCTTTGATGATATCTTTTTTTGGTCTTCCATATGAATCCAGTTCGCCGGACTCTGCTTTTTCAGCGATCTCATAATTATCTACCAGGGCATATACTACATCGGGATTCGCTGCACACAGATCAATACCTATCCGGCCCCTGTTCTTTGCTTCCGGCAATCCTTTGTTGATCTTTTTCCATTTGTTGCCACCGTCCACCGATTTCCAGATGCCGGTGCCGTTATACTCTTTTTCAGCCCTGGGATCGCTCCATTTCGGCCGGACTCTCTGCCATGTTGAGGCGTAAAGGATATTTGGATCAGCCGGATCCATCACAATGTCGTTTGCACCGGTACTCTCGTCTATATAAAGCACTTTTTCCCAGGTCACACCTCCGTTGATAGTCTTGTACACTCCCCGTTCCTTATTGGCTGTCCATTCGTTACCGGTTGCGGCCACATACAGCACGTCTGTATTGGTCGGGTCTATCACAATCCTTGCAATGGTATTTGTGCTGGCAAGTCCCATATTCTCCCAGCTTTCACCGCCATCACGGGTAAGGTATATCCCGGAGCCGGCCATTGAACTCCTCAAAATGTTGGCTTCACCGGTACCCACCCATACTTTATCAGGGTCCCCGGGATCCACTGCGATATCGCCTACGCCGGAGGTCACTTCATCTTCAAAAATGGGCTCCCAGGTAAGGCCCTCGTTTACTGTTTTCCATACACCCCCGGAGCATATGCCCGCATATATGGTATAGCTTTCACCGCGTGGTCTGACTGCTTCCACATCAGTAGCTCTCCCGCTGATGTTTGTCGGGCCGAGATGCTGCCAGTGAGCATCCTTCAGAGTAGAAGATTTGTATAATTCCTGATGCTTCTTGTGTAGTCCGAGGCGGATTTCCCCATCAGTTAAAGGTGATTTTTGCTGGGCCATTCCGGGAATTACTGCAATTCCCGGAAACAGGATGAGGAAACAGAATGTTTTTAAATGCATAACACTAAATTTAATTTATGTGACTTATTCGATTATTGAAATGGATTTTTTATTTGCCTTTGCCTGTCCGTAATAAAGGGAATTAAAAAACAGCATGAAGGTCCCTTCCGGTTGTGCACGGTGCTGGGGACGGAATCCGAACATTATAATTTTGCCTTTACCATATCCTGCCTCTATCAATGCAGGTTTATTATGCATGTATTGTTCTCCGAGAAGGAGTCCGCTCATAAATGGATTGTGATCCGGATATCGTGCAATTACGTTTATTTGATTCGATTCATTTTCTGAGGTGAGGTCCAGCAAAGGGTTACGAAACAGAACTATATTGACAGTTTCATCCATCCCGTAGGTGATGGGATGCTCATTGTCCAGATCTGCTTTCAGAATGGCACTCGGACAATAAAAACCGTTGGTTTCGAACTCCCCGGTAACATCCTGCACCGGGATGTCGAAATATTTCATTGCCAGATGGCATGATTGGCCAAGTGTGATGAGGGTACCACCTTCTTCTGTAAATTTACGCAGTTCGTCCAGTCCCTTGTCGCCTATTCCCCCGGTATATGGAGGAGGGACCTGTCCATCCTGATATCCATTAAGGATTCTTTCAGAATCGATACTGGACAATACGATGACATCGTAATTCACCTTTAGCTCTCCATTCTGTATATCCTTATTATGCAGGGTGTTATATGGGAAATCCCAGGTATCGAATATCCACCGGGTCCATCCTTCATCCGCATCGGCTTTCCAGGGCTGATACAGTCCCATTTTTAGAGGTTTTAAATCCAGCAAGTCCCCGGGTTCTGCTCCTGCCTCAATCTGCAGGTGAAATTCTTTTGCAATGGTTTCCATATTGATCTCTGCTCCGGCTGAGGAAACGATTATGGATCCCCGGGGAAAACTTTTCCCACTGGCATCAAAGGATCTGGTGGCCCAGCTGACTTTTGCTCCAATGGCCAGAAGACGGTTCACTGCTCTGTATGAATCCAGGACTTTGTGGTCCAGAATAAATGTGTTACCCGATCCGGATACCCTGCCAGGAGTGTATTCGGCTCTTTGGATTTGTTCAATGGGAACCTGGAACACACTATCCGACTTTATGGCATCCACATCCATCTGGTAGGGGAGGGTCCATCCTGTCAGATCGAAGGCCCTCTCGGGAGGGCCACCGGGATATTTTCTGCGGTCAGGGTAATGCTGTGGGCCGAGGATATCTGTGATATAGGGACGGTACGGCTGGGCCATAAGAATGATGTAGGTGCCTGCAGGAAATGGCCTCTCTTTCGCTGTAAAATCATGTTTTGCCTGATGCACCTCTACGCCGTTGCCCATAAGTATGTTTATCATTCTCACCGCTCTGTTGGGGTCCTTCTGGTCATTGGGTATAATGTAGGCAAATGGAGCTGTTGTAGCGCCTTTAGTGATTGAATTCCTGGCTTTCCGGTACATGTTAAACAGGAATTTTTCCCTGAAATTTGCTCCGGCTTCCAGAAAACCGAAACAGGACCAATATGAGTATTCCACGATATCACTTAATCGCCACCATCCGCCTCTCCAAGGATTTGGATAATTTATGGTCTGTGAATTTCCAACTTTCCCCAATCCCTGGCTCTCCGCCCCGGACAGAACAGCGGGTTCCTGAAATATGGGTGTGGCAAGGGGGGTATCGGCGGCTTCAAAAAGAATGGTCGTCACATTGTGCCAGAGGGCACAGGTATGAAAAGCAGACATTCTCCAATGATTCCACTTTGCATAATGGATCACACCAGCCATGCTTCTTTCTTCCAGAAGGGTTCGCATATACGCTCCCGTTAACTCAATTTCCCTTGTAAGTAACGGATCAAGTGAATGATGCCGTGGTTCGTACAGAGGGGAGAGTAACAACCTGGCGTCTGAATTCCCCATATGGTGCATATCCATGAATATCTGAGGGAACCATTTATGGTAAAGTATGTCTGAAACATACCGGGATTCTGTTTGCCTCAGCATAAAGGCATCCCGGTTGTTGTCATGACCGGTATAATGGTGATATAACCAGGGCATGGGAGCAGTTTCGAAAGCTGTTCCAAGGTTCTTCCTGTACCAGTCAACGACCATCATATTACCGTCCGGATTCCAACAGGGCACAAGCACAAGAATTACATTGTCAAGTATATTCTTTACAGCAGGGGAGTTGCTTGTTGCCAGCTGGTATGCCAGTTCGGGCGACATCTGCGTGGGTCCGCATTCAGTGGCATGCATGCTGCAGGTGATAAGGGCTATGGTTTTTCCTTCTGCTGCCAGTTCATCCGCCTCATTTTGTGAAATGTTACCCCTGGCCAGCTGTTTTGATATTTCCTGGTATTTCGGAAGATTGGACAGGTTTTCCGGGGAGGAGATAATGGTTACCAGGAATGGATTCCCCAGTGTTGATTTACCCGGTTCCTCAACGATGATCCTGTCACTTTTTGCATCGAGAAGGTGGAAATAGCTGGTTATCTCATTCCAGTGAATAAGCTTAAAATCCTCCCCCGGTTTATGTCCGAAAAAACTTTCAGGATCCGGGATAGTCGTATTTATTTGTCCGGTAACAAGATTTGTGCTGAAAATGATACTTATGATACAAATCCAATGGCCATTTTTCATAACAACAGGGTTTAACAGGCATTTTTTCAGTTAATATCAATCTCCTTCCACTCATTTACGGACCACCTCATCAGATTGTTTACTCTGGTTTTTCTTTTATAGCGTTGTCGAAATCAACTTTGCCTCCCACTACTGGTAACTTGACAGATGTTGCATCCAGATCGATTGTTAATTCGGTGCCCGGATCCGGCCAGAGCGTGAAGTCGCGATCGCTTGAAAAGATCATCAGGCCAATCTGTTGTCCTGCAGGAATGATCTGGTCGTCAGGCTGAAGATTGAAGGTCAATTCATAATATTGGCCTGGTACCAGGGGCTCACTCTCAGTGAGCGAGCTATGGTTCTGTGGATCAGCCCAGCCACGGGTTATTATATTGTCCGTTATACTGGCATCTTTATTATTGTTCCAGGGCAGAGAAACCAGCCAAACTGAGAGGTTTGCTGCCGGTTTGCTGCTGGCAAGTTTGATTGTGATGGTTGCGGTTCCGGAAATATGAACGGAGTCGTTCAGGATTGGAGTTAAGTACATTAGCCGATGGTTCGTCCATTCGGCCTGTGCCAGTGAGGAACCACTGAAGGAGAAGTTATCGACCAATGTCTCTATCCCCTGCCCGGGAGCCGGATTCGTACTCAGTTCTCCTGTCTCAGGTGCCCCTGCACTCAGATATAAGGAGACATAAGATGCTGAAGGATTGGGATAATCTTCATATGGAGTCGGGTTGGTTCTTTCGTCGTTTTCACGAACGATCCATGCCTTTGGGTCATCTTCAACACCGTTCTCGATCCCAAACAGATAGCGTGTGAACCACCTGTTCATCATCTCGAATGGTGGTTTTCCACCGTGGCCTCCCTGGTGGTAGAATATCTGAACGGGTACGCCTTTCGCTTTCAATGCCTGGGATATGCGATCGCTGTGTTCGGGAACAACATTCCAATCGTTGAAAGCGTGGGCCATTAAAACAGCAGCCTTCAAAGGGGCTAAATCATTCAAATAGTCCCTGCCTGCCCAGAAATCATTGTAGTCTCCTGTTACCCGGTCGAAACCTTCCGCCATCTCTATATCCCTGACATTGCAATCGCACCATTCAGCTCTTTCCGGATTACCGGTATGAATCCAGTCGTACAGGAAGTCAATATCCTCACCTAACCAGCCGCCAGGGTGTCGTATTAAACCATTGGAACGATAGTAGTGATAATATGAAGTGTTTGGAGCTATGGGGATGATGGCTTCAAGTCCATCGACACCCGTAGTGGCCGCAGCCAGGGGTAAGGTTCCATTGAAAGATGTCCCTGTCATTCCCACCTTTCCGGTTGACCAGTATGCAGTGACCGTCTCATTTCCATCCGGAGTTGTGTATCCTATGGCACGTCCATTGAGCCAGTCAATCACAGCTTTTGGGGCCAGGGATTCATTATCTCCTCCAACAGTAGGGCAACCTTGTGAAAGTCCTGTTCCAGGGGATGAGGAGTGTACGACAATAAAGCCGCGGGGAACCCAGTCATTTACCTCTCTTTTTGAGATAATGGGTCGCTCTCCGTGCGGAATGATTGCTGGAAAATGCTTACGTGCAGGTGGAGTGGTTTGCAATTCGTGTCTTACATTCCAAAAGAATTCCCTGTCTACCGGACCTGTTCCGGCGAAGTAGGGGCTCGTCCCGTAAACAACAGGAAGCCTGAGTCCTTCAGTCTCTGTTTGCCGGGGCCTGGTCACATCCACATGCATGCGATCCAGTTTGCCGTCTCCATCGGAATCAAATTCTGTCTCGACCCATAGATCATGACGGATCCACATATCAGGATCTTCAAATCTGGGGATAATCTGTGTTTGACCATCGACAATAATTGGAATGGATGAATCTTCGACCGACCCGCTCATCCGCCTCTCCTGTGCAGCAGACTCAATCAATCCTGAAAATGTGATGATTGCAGCAACAGGAAGAAATTTCACTATTTTGCTCATTTGAAGTTATTTATCAAGATTATAATCATCCCATGGAGACTCACCCCTGGCTCTCGGGTCATCCGTTTCAATCAGATATTTCTCTAATTTCTCCTTTAATTCTTCCCTGATAGCTGTAAATTCCGGATCAAAGGCCAGGTCCCAATATGTTTTGAAGTAAGGATTATCCACATTCTCTTTATAGTACGTCTTGATACGGGTTGGATCGGTATCTCCCAATACATCCCATCCCGGGATGAAGAGGTCAACATTTCCATTTGGGTATCGATCGGGCTCATAATTAATGATATAAGTCCAATCCTTGGTATGGATGGCTCTTCGCGGAAATCCCATGCTATCGGGTCTGCAAAGCGTATGCTTCTCAAAAGTAGTCACAACGAATTCCCTTTCAATCCTTTTGATTCCAGTATTTCTATCATCTCAGACCTATTATTTGACAATAGGTAATCTGATCTGTGAGGGATATTTACCTGAATGATGGATCTGGTTTTGGGCTGTAACTCCAGCAGACTCATCAAAATTATTTCCACCGGTATTTAAGTTTCGCTCAAAACGGGGGAAATTACTGCTTGAGATCTCAATTCTTATCCGGTGTCCTTTTTCAAAATAGTTACTCGTGGACAAGGGTGTCATCTCCAGTTTATAAACCTCTCCCTGCTCCATAAAGACTTCTTTTTCATAACCTTCCCTGTACCTAACCCGTTGAATGGTCTCATCAAGATTGTATGCCCGACCGTCGGGGTATACATCAAGAATCTTAAGTGTAAAATCGGTATCTTTTACATCAGATGAAATGTACAGGGTACATTCTAACAATCCACTAACCTGAACACCCTCATTCAGAACCTCGGTAGAATAAACCAGTATGTCATTCCTGGTTTCCTGTCCTTGCTGGTCAAATGCTCCGGCATCCATTGCACCACCCATGCAACAAACATTACCTCCATATGAGGGTACCGGATTATATGGATCGTAGAAAAAGGAATCAGGCAAATCTTTGGTGCCTGGTTTTTGCAACTTTAATGTACCGTCACCGTATAAACTGTTTGCATTACCCTCACTATTAAGGTAGTAAGGAATCATATCTGAATATTCCGGAGGCCAGGCTTCAGAAGATTTCCATTCGTTGTTACCCATGCTATAGTACAGTACAGGAGGCATTTCTTCAAGAATATTATTATCATCTCCTTTAAGCCAGTAGTCGAACCAACCATAGATCAAACCATTATAATCATACCGGGTGTCTCCGAGATACCGTTCACCAACAACTGTTTGCTCTGATGTTCTGAAAAAACCACAGTGGGTTGTTGGCGCTATAACCATGTATTGATTTTTTGCAATATCCGGGTCTTTAGCTGTTTCCTTTACATGATTTACAAGTGCGATACTTGGACTGGTATCATAATCATACCAGGACATAAACCATAAACTTGGAACACCGAATGGCATGTTGTCATGGTATAGACCTCCTTCGTACCAGGCCGGGTCGTTAGGTTTGCGGGTAATCATTTTATCCCATACTCCCTTTGACCCATTAACGCTTTTAAAAATATCCTGGAGAGGTAAATGATAAAATGCTTCTGACCAATTAACCTTTGGCATTTCGGGGGCCATATCGTAAAATCTCTGGATGCGCAACAGGTCCTCCTGGGTAATGTCTGCAGGCAGGCGGGGCCGGAATATATCATGCTGGGTATCATACATCCAGGCTATAAACAGCATCTGATGTACTCCTCCACGGTACCAGGCACCCTGCCCGTAAGAATTGCCTATTCTTCCAACACCGGCTTCAAATCCCATAGGTACCATGGCTGCATGTGAAGGGTGATCAAGAGCCGCTACTGCCATTTGCCACTCAGCCGTTGATGAGCATCCAAGTGTACCTATCTTTCCATTACTCCAGGATTGTTCTGCCATCCAGCTAAATGCATCGTATCCATCGGTTGTGGGAGTTCCTAAAATGTCCCATTCCCCCTCTGAGAAGAATCGGCCTCTTTCATTCTGAACCACGTAAGCATAACCACGACTGACAGCCTGGTACGCACTTTCAAATGTCCTGGTGCGGATTTTGCCATCCCCATAAGAGTTGAAGTTATAGGGTGTTTTTGAAAAAATGATTGGTACGGGTTCTTCAGTCTTTGGTCTGTAAATATCTGTTGCCAGGCAAACCCCGTCCCGCATAGGCATCATCACCTTCTGATCGATCAATGCGATATCTTCTAACTTTTTCAAGGTTTCTTCTTGCGCTCTGATATCAATTGATATGAGTAAAACAAGAATCAATACAGAATAGAAATACAACTTTTTCATCAAGTAATTTTTTAATTGGAAACTTCTTTCAAACCATTATAAACATACTCCTTCTTGATTTCCCGTCCAAACTTCCTAAACAAGAATTTAAAACACTAAATTGAGAATTAATAGCTTGAATATCTTAAATAATGGGAATATGTTTAGCTCAATGTTTCCAAATTTGAATATACAGGCTAACTTTAAGTAATGGAGAAACAAGAGAAATACAGATGTAGATTCTTTTTAAGCATTGTGACGCTTTTCATAGGTATTATTGCCGGGTGTTCTCGTCAGTCACCCCAGATGCCAAATATCCTTTTTGTTTCTCTGGATGACCTGAACGATTGGATTGAACCCCTCGGAGGTCATCCTCAAGCAATAACCCCAAATCTGCAAAGATTCGCTGATCAATCGGTTGTTTTTACCAATGCGTATTGTGCAAGTCCCGGATGTAATCCTTCCCGTACTGCAATCATGTCCGGATTGGCTAAATCATGGAAAAGACACAAAGTATCTTATTGAGAAATATTGGAATTAGATTGTTGGAATATGCATTTTATTGATAAATCTTATACGAATATTAATTAAGGAAAAAATGATGAGAAAAAGTATTGTGAAACTGACATTGATGATAACAGTTTTCCTGTATCACGGAGGGTTGTTTTTAGGAATTGTATTCTCACAATCAGCAGAAACTGCGCAAACGTATCGTCCGGGTGTTGTACCGAATGAGACTGAAAATAGACTGCGGGCTATCTATGAGGGAAGAGAGTACGCTGTCAACTCATTTCGGGCGACTTGGCATCCGGATGGATCGAGTTACATGGTTCTGGAAAACGAAGCTGGGTCGGGCGAGAGCGCGCTTGTGAGTTATAACGCCGCCAGTGGTAAACGCACAGAACTGATGACTAACACACAGCTCGCTGTTCCGGGTGCGGCAGAGCCTCCGGTCATTCAAAGCTATGAGTTTTCGCCGGATGGTAGCAGGATACTGCTTCAAGCAGGCAGTCAGGACGACGGAAACAGCAACCCGGGATACTGGATGCTGGAACGGAAATCAGGGAAACTTCAAAAAGTGGTGGCCGGCAGGTATAACAGTATTTCACCCGATGGTCAGCGAATCCTCTTCTCCAGTCAGGGGAACCTGCAAGTGTATGACCTGCAACATGATATGACCATTCAACTCACAACAGATGCTGTTGAGGGTTCTGTTTCTAACGGAAGGGCAGTCTGGAGTCCCGATGGCAACAGGATTGCCTTCGTGCAATCGGACGCTTCGGGTGTCAGATTCAGGTCTATGCTTATCCCTGGTGACCCATCCTATCCGGAAGTAAAGGAAAACAGGTTTGCCAGGGTGGGCGGAACTATATCTACATTGCGTATAGGAGTTGCAGATGCCGGAGGAAAAGAGACACGCTGGATATCCATTCCCATACCATCAGAGGGTTATTATCTTGGGCAGGTCAACTGGGCCGGTAATTCCCATGAGTTGCTGGTAGAAAAATTGAGCCGTGGCCGGGATAAGCGGGAATTTCTGATTGCTGACGTTGACAACGGCACAATTACCCGTATTTACGAAGAATCGGATCCTGATTGGGTGATTGCCAGTTACAACAAGAATGCCGGATTGGAGTGGATCCGCGATCACAATGCGTTCCTCGTGTTGAGTGAAAAGGATGGCTGGCGGCACGCCTATGTCTGCTCCCGCCATGGAGAGGACAAGGAATTGCTGACGCCTGGAGAGAGCGAAATCATCGAACGTGTAACAGTGGATGAAGCGGAAGGCTGGTTTTACTACAACGCATCCCCGGACAACGGGACCCAGAAGTATCTCTATCGTGTGCGGCTGGATGGAAGCGGTGCGCCCGAACGAATTACCCCAAATAACCAGCCAGGCACCCATGACTACAACTTCTCCCCGGACGCCAGGTGGGCATTCCATACTTATTCGTCAAGCAACACGCCACCGATCACTGAACTCGTGCAATTTCCGGAACACCGGGTTGTTCGCGTACTCGAAGACAACAAAGAACTGCGTAAAAAAATGGCGTCATTGAATGTTCAGCCAAAAGAGTTCATACAGCTTGATATTGGAAACGGTGTTGTAATGGATGCCTGGATGATCAAACCACGCGACTTTGATCCTTCCCGGAAGTATCCGGTATTCGTCTATGTTTACGGAGAACCACATGCCCAGACCGTACGTGACGCATGGGGAAACGCCAGCGCTGACTACCATCGTGTGATCGCCGACCTGGGTTATCTGGTGGTATCCATTGACAACCGGGGTACACCCTGTCCGAAAGGAGCCGCGTGGAGGCGGTCAGTGTCTGGCAGTCTGGGCCCTCTCTCTACGGAGGAGCAGGCGGCGGGACTGAAGGAGCTGGGCCGAACACGGCCATACGTCGATCTGACCCGGGTTGGTATCTGGGGCTGGAGTGGTGGTGGTTCGAACACCCTGAATGCCATGTTCCGGAAGCCGGATGTCTACCACGTTGGGATCGCCGTAGCAGCCAAACCACAGCCACACCTTTACAACGCATGGTTCCAGGAGATCTACATGAAGACCCGCGAATTGAATCCGGATGGATACCGCGAGTCTGCCCCGATTAATTTTGCCGAAGGGCTGGAGGGTGACCTTCTGATCGTCCATGGCTCTGGAGAGACCAATACCCACATTCAGATCATGGAGGGACTGGTGGATCGACTCATTGAGCTGGGCAAGCCGTTTGATTACATGGTCTATCCCAACCGTAACCACGGGATCCGGATGGGCCAGGGTACATCGCTGCACCTGCGGATGCATATGGCAAGGTATTTACTAATGCACCTGCCTCCCGGTCCCCGTTAAGCGAGGGCAACCGCACACTGAGACCTGCAGTAAACATAAATATATCTTTCAATCAAACTAATACCGGGTAAATGAAAAACAACCTATCTAATCCTTTTATTATCAGTCTTTCAGTTCTGATAATGGGATCAGCATTGTCATTGAATTCCCAGAATAAAAAGCCTGTTATGGGTCATGAAGCCAGGATGAAATCCTGGGTACAGCATGTGAATCTTAAGACCAATTCTCCTTTTAAAGACCTGAAATGGAGAGTTGCAGGACCAGAGTTCATGAGCGGACGGATCGAAACAATTGCCTCTCATCCTGATGTTATTTATTATGAACATCAGTTTGGGTTCTTTCGCAGGAAAAACATGAAAACAGGTGAAACCAAAACGATTCAACCACGAGCGGAGGAGGGAGAAGAAAAATACCGCTATAACTGGATGACACCATTCATTATATCACGTCACAATCCTTCAACTATCTATTATGGAGCCCATAAGATGTTTAAATCAACAGACCGGGGAGACAATTGGGAATGTATAAGTCCTGATCTGACAACAAATCCAGGACCTGAAAGGCAGGGGAATGTGCCGTTCGGTACGATCACATCTGTTTCTGAATCTCCCTTAAAACAGGGATTGATCTATGTGGGAACAGATGATGGTAATATCCAGGTCACAGAAGATGATGGGAAAACCTGGAAACCTATTGCGGGTAATCTTCCGTCTTAACCGGTCAACGTCATTGTGGAAGACCCCAGAGATCCCGATATCCTTTACATAGGAACTGACCTGAGTGCTTATGTGACATTGAACAGGGGAAAAGAGTGGTTTTCCCTCAGTAACCATCTGCCCACATGCGCCGTGTATGACCTGGCTATTCAGGACCGGGAGCTTGACCTGGTTGCCGGCACCCATGGCAGAAGTGTTTTTGTCCTTGATATTGAAGAGATTGGCAAATAGACAGGAATAATCGCAATTCCTGGATGTTTAATATGAAAATGAATTCACGATTTTAAAAATAGTCAACGAATGAAAAGAAAACCATATTCAATAACTCTGTTTGTATTAGTAGCAATATTGTGTATCAGTACGCTTGTTGTAAGCGCCCAGGCAGACACCATCATCATTCCGGATAGTGTAAACGGAACCTGGATCACCGATCAGGCGGTTCCGGGCTATGTTGTTGAACTCACACGTGCATTCCGGGAACGATTGCTGGCCGATCCCTATCGGCCTGCTTATCATTTCTGTGTACCGGAAGACAGGGGATACCCGGGTGATCCGAACGGGGCTTTCTATTATAAGGGTAAGTATCATTTAATGTACCTGTATAACCGTGAAGGAAGAGGTTTTTCATGGGGTCATGTGTCGAGCAAAGATATGGTCCATTGGAGGCATCACCCCGATGCCATAGGACCCGGCGATGGTGATGAAGGTGTTTATAGCGGTGGAGGTTTTGTTGATGATGATGGTACAGCCATACTCTCCTACTGGATGTTATGGGGAGCCAAGGGAATCGGACTTGCAAGAAGTGTCGATGATCAATTTAACAATTGGGAAAAATTTAAGAGCAACCCGGTGATCAGATCTACCGAATGGGGTGTTACTGAGATGAAAGATAAATCGGGCAGAGATATTCATGTGGGCTCGGCCGACCCATCAAATATATGGAAGAAAGATGGACGATATTATATGGCGACAGGTAATTTACTGGTGCTTAACAAATATGGGAGAGAGTCTGACTCACCTGCCGATGAACAGGGAGACCGGCTCTATCTTTTTTCATCAGATGATCTTGAATCCTGGGAATATATGCACAGGTTCTACGACTCAAAACGTGAATGGACCGATCGAAGTGAAGACAATATGTGCCCAAGTTTTTTACCAATTCCTTCCACGCCTGATGGGGGCCTGGCCAGTGGAAAGCATCTGTTGGTCTTTATCAGCCATAACATGGGTTGTCAATACTACATCGGCGATTATAAAAATGACCGGTTCTATCCCTTAAGCCATGGACGAATGACATGGAAGGACCAATCCTATTTTGCCCCTGAATCGTTGATCGATGGCAAAGGAAGACATATTTTGTGGACCTGGATTTTTGATGAGAGACCTGATGAAATAAGCAAAGCCAGCGGCTGGACAGGAACCTACGGACTTCCCCGCTCACTGTGGCTGGGTGAAGATGAAACATTGAGAATGCGGCCCGTTAAGGAACTTGAACAATTGAGATTAAATGAAAAAATAATTTCGAATTTGACGGTAAGCCCGGGAAGTGATGTTAAGTTAAATGAACTCACTTATGACCTGATGGAGGTCGAAGTAACCCTTGTTCCTGATAATGCAAGCCAATTTGGACTGAAAGTGTGCGTGTCGGAAGATGGCAGGGAAGAGACTGTCATTTATTATGATCAGACCGACCATAAGCTGAAAGTTGACCTGAGAAAATCGGGCCTGGGATATGGCCCTGAAATCGTTGAAGAAGCACCATTGAAATTAGATGAAAATGAGCCGTTTGTTCTACGGATATTTATTGATCGTTCAGTTGTTGAGGTGTTTGCAAATGACAGACAGGCTATTTCACGAAGGATTTATCCAACACTGGGAGGGAGAGGAGTATCCCTCTTCTCCCATGGAGGAGAGGTTACAGTAAAAGAGATGAAAATATGGGAGATGGCCCCTTCCAATCCATATTAAATTACACGATGAAAATGGCCGAAACCACATAGGATATCTTGTTTTATAATTAACTTTGAAACATATGTTAACCTCCGTTGTCGTTCCGTTTTATAATGAAGAGGTCCTTGTGAATGAATTTGTGGACAGGGTGAATGCAGCTGTTGTCGACACTCCCTATCGCGTGGAAATTGTGGCTGTGGATGATGGAAGCAGCGACAATACCCTTCCCCTTTTACTGACAAGCCGGGAGAAATATAAAAACATTAAAATTATCTCCCTTTCGCGCAACTTTGGTCTTCAGGCAGCAATACATGCGGGTATTGAACATGCCGAAGGTGACTATATCGTTGTGATGGATGGTGACCTGCAGGACCCACCTGAACGGATTCCCGAACTTGTGGAGACCCTTTTGGAAGATGAATTGGATATCCTGGTTGGCAGACGCGAATCAAGGAGGGAGAGATGGCCAAAAAAACAGTTAATTAAGTGGTTTCATCATATCATAGAGCCAAATTATACAGTAGCCAATAAATATGATACTGGAAATTTCTGCATTCTCAGAAGAGTGGTCGCCGTTGCCCTGTTAAACGCGGGAGAGAAAAAAAGATATTTCCCGGGATTAAGATCCTATGTGGGTTTTCATGTCGGCTACTTCGATTATGATCGCGGGGAGAGGGCAGGGGGGAGCCCGAAAATGACCTATGGGAAGTTGTTCAAGCTCGCCGGCGATGCACTTTTTAGTTTTTCAAAATGGCCTATTCGAATATGCTTTTTGATCGGACTGCTTGGTTTTATAGTTCTTTTTCTGGCCATCGTATACACCCTGATATCAAAAAGATTGGGATTGGCTCCCCTGGGCTGGTCATCAACATTCATTAGCATATACTTTTTTGGTTCCCTTCATCTTCTATTCCTGGGAGTGATAGGGGAATATATTTACAGGATTTATAAAGAGGTACAGAACCGGCCACTCTATGTGGTCAGGCAATATTTTGACACGGTGAGTGAGGCGGCCAATAACAGTTAGTTACCTATTCTGCTGAATTAGTTTTGATGAGGATCCTGTTCAAAATGAAAAATTTAGAGTTTACCGAGAGGGGTGTTTTTTTCCTGTTTATGACGCTCCTGTTGCCTCTCTTTATAATAAAAAGCCTCGATTTCCCGGTAAATGTGGATGAAATACTGCATTATAATCATGCAGTAAAGGTCATAGACTGGTACCAGTCCGGAGGGGATGATAAAGCCTGTCTTGATACTCCATGGTCCAACCTGAAATACTATGGGCAATCAGTTGACAATCTTACTGCCCTGATAAACAGATGGATAATGCCTGATGATGCATATCAGGTTAGACATGCCACAGGAGCCATTTTTAGTTGGTTATTGATTCTGTTTTCCTCTCTTATTGCAAAGGAAATATCGGGAAGATACAGAACCTCTATACTTGCTGCTCTTCTGCTTCTGTTGATACCCTCTGTGATGGGGCAGTACTGCAACAATCTGAAAGATATCCCCTTTGCAGCAGGATATTCATTTGCCCTGTATTCTATGATAAGGTGTTTTAAAAGGCTTCCAAACATTCCATGGAAATATGTCTTTCAACTCTCTGTGGCTATTGCATTTCTGGTTTCTGTGCGAGTCGGCGGACTGATCATCTTTCCATATCTTCTCCTGTTCTTTATTCTGTGGCTCATCGTTAACAGGGAATATTCTGTCCTCTCAATAGATAACAGGAAAGGTCTATACCGCTTACTGCTTCAGGTAATCGTGATGGTGGGTATTGGATATTTTGGAGGCCTGGTTTTCTGGCCATACGGACTTACAAATCCAATTGTTTACCCCCTGGAAAGTCTTTCACTGATGGAGCATTACAGCATCAGTATCCGGCAGCTTTTTCGGGGCAGCTGGTACTGGAGCTCCTCTTTACCCGGTAATTATCTGTATATATGGATGCTCATAGCGCTTCCTGAGATCGTCCTGCTGGGTTTGGTGTTTTATATTGTTACCCTTTTTAATAAGAAAGTGAGATTCTCTTATAATGAGTTTCTTACCCTCTTTTGCCTCGTTTTTCCACTGCTCTATGTGGTGATTATCGATTCAAACCTTTACAGTGGCTGGCGACAATTGTATTTTGTCTCCGGACCGTTATCCGTATTGTCCGCCCTGGGTCTGGAAAGGGTCTTAAATAAGTATAGAAATCGAAAAGTGATCATCATACCATTGGTTTCTGTTTTCGTTTTAGCCGGAACTCTTCCTGTGATTCATTATTGGCAGAATCCCGACACAGCATATGTATATTTCAATTCAATTTCGGGTGGAAACAAGAAAGCATGGTCGAATTATGAATATGATTATTACTGGCATGGGATGAAACAGGCATCCGAGTGGTTTGACGAAAATATTGTCGAGGACGGAACCATGAAAACGGTCGCATCAAATTTCACTATTTCGGTCTACCTGAAACATCGTTCTGATATAGAAGTGAAATATGTGCATTACGATGACCGGAGTAAAGTGGATTGGGACTATGGCATATTTGGTATTAACTATCTGAATCCGTACCAGTTAAAGCATGATACGTGGCTACCTGATAATGTTCAGAAGATAATAATGGATCAAAATAATCCCTTGGCAATAGTTACAAAACGTTTGACAGGCTTTGATTTTAAAGGAGTCTCTCTGGCAGAAAGCGGAAGGCACCTGGAGGCCATTGAGATCCTGGAAGATGTGGTACTTGTAGATTCCAATAATTTCATACTGTTTGAATATCTGGCGGATAGTTATTATCAGCTGGGGCAAACAGAAGATTGCATGCGCATTATTGAACTTGGAAAGAAGTTGCATCCATGGAGCGAAAAGCTAAATATGATTGAAGCTCAGCTTGATTATGACAGGGGAGCTTATGGAATTGCACTGGAAAAAACCCTTCAAATAGTGAAAAATAACAACAAATACATTAATATTGTACCGCTTTTGGTAGCATGTTATGAAAAGAACGGTGAGGAGGAGAAGGCTTTGGAGTTAAAAAGAAAATTCGATCTTCCCTGATTCATTCTCAGAGATGTTTATCTGGCCACAATGAAACCTACAATCTGTATTTTAATTTAAAGATGAAAACAAAAACATTATTTGCGGGATTAGTTGTCTTTTTTACGCTTGCATTCAATGCGGAAATATTGACGGCACAGGAGAAGGAAGGAACATTTATTGAAGAGAGCGGAGATGCTCAGGATAGCACGAAAATGGCAAATATACTGGATTATAGTCAGGAGTTTGGGGAGCAGAAATCTTCAAATGTCGGATTGTTTATAGGTATTGCTGCAGCAATATTAGCCGGTGGAGGTGTTATCTACTTTGTGAAGAAGAAGAAAAAAAAGTAGAGGACTCAATGTTTTTACCCATGTAGTGAGATAGATGTTTCACAGAATCCCTGTATTGGTCGTGCTGCTGCTGATTGGTTGCAAGAACCGGTCAGCCATCCTGCAACAGCAAATTCCGGGGAGAAGACCAAACTTCATCCTGATCACTTCAGACCAGTAGCGCAAAGGGGCGCTTGGTGTTTACGGCAATGACCAGACATACACCGAGCTGAAGCGTGATATGTTGTATCAGCTCTATGAAAAGAATGTGACAGAAGATCCAAAGGAGGGCTCACTATTTACAATTCCTGAACTGCTGCGGATGCTTGATAGGCAGATTGATGAGGAGGGAACTGTTCATAAACGTACAAGCTTCTCGTAAGATGCTCCCGCAATTGATCACAGGGATTGGACCCTGTCGTTGATTTTGACATCATAACCAAAACAATTCCATGCGACTGATTTATATTGCTTTACTCAATGTGCTTCTTACTGCCTGCTCCCCCCCAGGTTCCAGACAGCAGGAGATATCTTCTATATCCAATGGCCTTGTTAAGGTCGTTGTGAACAGGGAGAGAGGGTTGTACACGTTCATCGACATGGTTCGTGGGGATACCCTGGTTCAGTCAGCAGGTTTCAAATGTTCAACGGATCAAACCTATATCAGGGGAAGAGACCGGCTTAAATTTTTCAGGGTGGTTGAGGATACTTTGCGAAATACTTTTTGTACCAGTGACACAGGCCGTCTGAATCGCATAACGCAAGGCAGAATTGAAACCAATCTGGGGGAGGGGTCATCGATCAGTCTGACCAGCACGGGGGAGGGTAATAATGTATTGCTGGTCAATTTTACCATCTACCCCGACCAACCATTTGTTGATATTTCGTGGGGCTTTCAGAATTTAACTGCAAAACCTGTTCAAATTCATAAGGCAGATCTTCTATTCGGATCGGAAGCTTTTCCTTCCGGGTATCTGTCGGATGAATACTTTATGCTGGATGGAAATGGAGGCGGATCCGACAACTCGATTAAAACCGGGGGTGATCTGCTCTCATACAACAACCTGTTGTTGTGCAGGAAAAGGGACGGGCAGACACAAAGCATTGTCTTTGGGGGGATCACCTATGAAGAGTATGTGAAATTTGCCGAAGTAATTGACAGCGGGACGAAAAGATTGGCACTATATGCTGAGGACCCGGTAGGTAAAAGAGTTGATCCGGGTGAGAGCTACCTCTCTCCAGACAGATTCTATCTGGAGTATTCCTCCCTTTGTCCGTTTGAGGCGCTGGAATTATATGGGCAAACATTGCGCAGGGCTCAAAATGTTGATCTGGACTACTACACATTCCCGAGTACATGTATGTGGTTTCTGTCGGTTAAGCATTTTGGTGGTGATAACAGTTCAACAAATGACACACCGGGCGCTGTCATGGAGATGGAGAGTGTCGTAAACAGTGGCTTTCTGAAATATTCACCTGTTTGTATCCGACTTGTCCCTGATAACTATGAACAAAATAACGAGCAGGGATGGTGGGATGACAATCACTGGCAGATGTACGGTCGTAAAGAGCGCTGCATTGTAGAGGGGGGACACTATAAGCCTCCATATGAGACCACTGAGAAATGGGCACAGGCCATCCTTAACCTCGGGGGCATTCCGATTACCTATATTGAACCGGGTGTGCGGTCTGAAGATTATGCAGATGCCTATCCGCACCACATGCTTTTCAATGATCCACATCGGTGTATTCTCCGGGATGGTGAATGTGTGACCGACCCACATCAGATCATGGGGAAAATATACCGGAAGATCTACCAGGAGAGTTATGACTATACCGATAGTGGCTTTGTCAACCATATAAAGGATGTCTACAGCAATCTCCGGCACGGGGGGGTGAAAGGGAGTTTTTACGATTACCCGGAAAGAGCATTCCCGATTCTTGGAGGTATGGAAGATAAATACGCAACAGCCGCTTCTCATTACCGGAATGTTTTTCGCCTGGCAGATGATGGATTCGCCAAACCCTGTTATATACAGGAGAGAAATATTGGCATGGGATCGGATATAACCCTTGGGGTTGTGACCTCTCAGCGAACCCAGGGTGATAATAACATATTACGTCCCACTGCAGTGAGAAGCGCCGGATTGCGGTGGTATAAGAACAGGTCTGTGATTCAGTATGATATGGATGGTAAGGCCTTGCTTGTAAAGGGGAGCCACCAGGAAATTCCCATCTCAATATCAGAGCGTCGCGCCATACTTACAATGAGCTATACGGTGACCGGCCGGCTTCTTCTTACGGAAAGCTTTTCGCGGTTCAATAAAGAGGTGCTTTATGATTTAAGCCGGATATACCCGTTTCATTCAACCACTTTATCGCCACGTCCCGTTGATGCCTTTGTCCATGATGTACCAAACATTTATGATTTTGCCATTTCACGCGGGTGGCATCAGGTGGTGCTCTATAATGAGAGTGAAACAAGCAAGGATATTGCCATTCCTCTGTCCGGTGAGAACATATCCGGAGGGCTCGGTTTAAGCAGTGATAAACAATATTATCTCTACGATTTCTGGAATAACCGCTTTGCAGGGTTGTATAACGGTTCAACCTCCGTTTCGCAAAGTCTCGACGGGGGGGAGGCCCGTGTGATCTCCATTCATGAGAAGGTGGATCACCCGCAATTTATATCGACAAACAGGCATATGATGCAGGGGTATGTTGATATGGTTGAAAAACCGGTATGGAGCACCCAAAAAATGGAACTGACAGGCATCTCTTCTATCATTGCAGGTGAACCTTATTCGATCATTATTGCCCTGAACGGATATTCCACGGAAAGTGCATTTGCTGACCATGCAGAGTGTGAATTTGAACTGTTGGATGCCAGTGCCCATTTGGATGTCAGTGCCCAGTTGGCCAGGATAACCATACATTCTGATAAAACAGAAAACATTGCATGGAGCGTGAAGTTTGTGAAATAGGAGCCTGCTGCGGTACCAATGAAGCTGAAGTATCAGACATTTTAACATCGACATTGGTTTTACCATCGAATACCAGCATTGGCCAACTCAACCGTTTAAGTCCGTTGGCTCCATTAATCTCATTTTCAACAGTTATGATTCCATCTATAATACTTATTCTGTCGCTAACTGAAATTTAACTGAACCTGGATTTTCTTCCAGTATTTCTACTTTTTGAGGTTCTGCTTTTTGTTCGGCCAAAGAACTCCAGGAACCATCCACATTTTGCCAGGCCTGTGCCAGCATCGAACATGCCAACATATTATAGCAGGTATGAACAGAATATTTTTCGTACCCATGACGAGCTTCTTTTGGGTAACGGTTTTTTACAATATACCCTGAACCGTCTTCGCGTATCCATTGCGAAATCGAACCAAGGGATAACATTGCTGCACGTTTAAATGCTCCGGCCTCCTTTGTGTATCCAAGTTTTGCATATTCGCTTGCATATATTTCAAAAATCACACATTGTTCGGCCTCATTCCAAATATGATGGCTGCTTCGAAAACCAGTTGGCAGTTCACCAAAAGGTGATTGCATAAATAAAGACATCCAGGCTGTTGCATAATTACCTCCGGATGACAGATCCTGAACCCCTGCATATATCTCCTTGTGCTTCTCAGTTTTGTGTTTTGGATTCTGGATTTCTTTAACTCAATGCCTGAATAAGGTTGACTTAATTAGACATTACTTTTCTTTCTAAATTATCATGATGATGATGATGATGTGCTGTTGGCAACGGGAAATATCTTGAAGAGATATTCTCGTTATCA